>OGXS01000088.1_pt1:0-90000 | contig 91023 bp, 73 predicted proteins | sample 1576371 | NCBI WGS metagenome assembly OGXS01 (sample SAMEA3541475, study PRJEB24748) | human gut metagenome | biome: human gut; feature: human-associated habitat; material: faeces | place: China | collected 2012
TTTTAATAGTTAGTCTGAAAGGTGGGGGCACAGGTGAAGCGTTTCTTTTTCTTGCGAGTGTGACCACACTTTCCTTGAAAGTGTGTGTTATACATATGTTCTTATTTTTCCATAACCTGCAATGTCATTATTATGTATACTCAAATAAAAAGAAATGGTTCAAACACCATTATTATGTAATAATAAAATTTTTTATATGGGGTCACATACAAAGTATATAAATAGTTTTTTCAATAAAGTAAAATAATAAATATTATATGGGGTTATATGCAAAGAGAATCGGATATTGGACATGATGTATTAAATATCTTTAGTAACAACTTATAAATATAGGAAATTTGAAAATAAATATATCAGTTTTTGCGATAATATACAAATAATTTATATTGTCGCTTGAAAAATATATAAATATATACTATAATATAGCCATAATAGACAAATGTCTATTATGGCGTTTTTATAAATAAAATTATCTTTTTTTAACATGTTTTATACATACAAAAGCGGAAACACAGTATCTTCCGCTTTTCTTAATTTAAAATAATTTTATATAATAATTAAAAGCGAGAGGAGGAAATACAGCATATAGCTGTATAAATAACATATATGGAAAATCAATTATTTAACCTAAAAGATTTTTATGACGGCAACTCATTTGATGATTATACATATTTGGGCGCACACAAAGCAGATTCAGGGTATACATTCAGAGTGTATGCTCCTCGTGCCGTGCGTGTGACACTAATAGGAGAATTCAACGGCTGGCTCGAATACGACCTTATAAGGCCTAAAAACAGTAATTTTTTTGAAGGAACTTTTGCCGATGTAAAACCCAATATGATGTATAAATACCGGGTCTATTCCACTCCTGACGAATTTGTTGAACATTCTGATCCATACGGATTCGGCATGGAGCTAAGACCGGGTTCAGCATCTATTATACGTGAACTGGATGAGTTTAAGTTTACTGATGATGAATGGATGGCTAAGCGTGACGTGGGCTATAACAACCCGGTTAATATATATGAACTTCATCTTGCTTCATGGCGGCAAAAAGAGGACGGTTCATGGTACACGTATACTGAAACCGGAGAAATGCTGGTTCCATATTTAAAAGAAAACGGATATACACATGTGGAACTTATGCCAATAACCGAACACCCGGCAGATGAATCCTGGGGTTATCAAAACACCTGTTTTTACAGCCCCACATCAAGATACGGCTCCCCTGCGGAACTGATGCAGATGATAAATCACCTTCATAATAACGATATCGGAGTTATTTTAGATTTTGTTCCTATCCATTTTGCAGTTGACGGATACGGTCTCGGCAAATTTGACGGACAAGCCTTGTATGAATATCCCAGCGACCATGTGGGTTGCAGCGAATGGGGAAGTTATAATTTCAACTTTGGCAGGGGCGAGGTTCGGAGTTTTCTCCAGTCCGCCGCCAATTACTGGCTGAAGGAATACCATTTTGACGGTCTCAGAATGGACGCGGTATCAAGAGCAATATTCTGGCTCGGCGATGTGAAACGCGGCGTGAACGAGTGCGCCATAAAATTTATACAAACCATGAACCAGGGACTCAAAAAACGTCATAAAGGAATAATGCTGATTGCCGAGGACAGTACAAATTATCTTAAAGTTACCGCTCCCGTTGAATATGACGGTCTTGGCTTTGACTACAAATGGGACATGGGCTGGATGAACGACACCCTGGAATTTTTTAAACTTCCGCCTTTATACCGAACAAAAAGCATAAACAAGCTCACATTCTCTATGGCATATTTCTACAATGAGCTTTATTTGCTTCCTCTGTCCCATGATGAGGTTGTTCACGGAAAAGCTACAATTATTCAAAAAATGTGGGGAAGTTATGAACAAAAATTTCCTCAGGCAAGACTTTTGTATATGTATATGTACACCCACCCGGGAAAGAAATTGAATTTTATGGGAAACGAAATCGGTCAGTTCAGGGAATGGGATGAAAAGCGCGAACAGGACTGGTTTTTAAAGAAATATCCTCTTCATGATTCATTTATGCGATACATACGCGACATCAGCCGTGTATATGTAAACACTTCTGCGCTCTATAACGGCGAGTATAACAGCAAGTCTTTCACATGGCACAAAATGGGAACCAAAGACAGAGCGCTGGCAATATACGAACGAGGCTGTGGCGAAGACGGCAGATATATTGTTTTTCTCAACTTTTCCGATGTGCCCGTTGAAGAATTTGAGTTTGAGATAGAAAATGAAATAAGTTTCGAACTTATAATAAACACTGAGGCTGATATTTACAGCGGCAGTATGAAAACCGGAACCACTGAAATAAAGGCAGAAATAACCGAAGATAGAAACACAAATATTTCAGTAAATATGCCGCCGTTCTCAGGACAGATATTAAAAATCAAAGAATTAACCGGGCAAAAATAGTTTGCTTATTTTCCATATTTCGGGAACCTAATATATTTATAAGAGTCTAAAATATATAACCAAATTTTAAGGAGTGATAATATGAAAAAACTTATCTCTACTGTATTATCCGTAATATTTTTGTTATCAATATTACATATTTCCGCTTTCGCCTTAACCTTCAGTGATGCTGATTACGGTGACACAAATCTCAATGCAGCTCTTGAAAGACTAACAGATTCCGGGATTATCATGGGCGACGACACAGGCACGTTCAGACCTTTCGATGAATTAATCAACAGCGAAATGGCAGTTATTTTGGCACGCGCCGACGGATACAAGCCGTACACGGCTGCAGAGCAAAACGGCTCATATGCGGACACTGCTGTTAACCACCTGTATGAATTGGGTATATTGGCCTCAAACACAAATACCTTTAACCAATCCGAAAAAGTAAAGTTTATTGATTATATCACAGCGACTGTTAAACTTATAGACTATAAAAACGGACTGGATATCAGCACGGCTAAAACTTCTGAAGAGTATTTGACGAATGCTTATGAACTAGGTCTTTTATCATTTATTCCTGATTATGAGCCTGAACAATTCATAACAAGAAGAGACGCGTCGGTTGTAATAGATTTGGCTATGGGATTAAAGCTGACAAACAATGAAACGATGTACCTCTTGCTTATAGACGGGAATATTAATAACCACCCGGTGGTTTCATCCGCTCCGGTTCCAACAGCAAACCCGGAAAGTCAAAATGCTTTTGCCTACAATATGAACAGCAAAATGGACAAGAGCAAGAACTATATGTTTTCGCCGCTTTCGGTAAAAACCGCTTTGGCTATGGCTGCCAATGGCGCTGACGGCGAAACAAAGGCTGAAATACTCGACACTCTAAAAATCAAAGACTTAAACGAATTTAATGCCGCAACAAAAGCATTGATTGAAAAATACAGCGGCGGTTTTGATTATGCACGCTACAATGAGCTTTCTGACAAATTAAACAACGGTGACTATAGCGACGCTGAATTTGAAGAATACAAAAAACTTTCTAACGAATTAAGAAACGGCAAGAGCGTTGAATTTAATATTGCAAATTCTATATGGCTGAATAAAGATTATTACGCAGGAAGCGACGCGGCGTTTAGTCCTGACTTTGAAGCCATTGTAAAAGACAGCTATTACGGCACTTCTGAAACAGTAAACAACGATGACGCTGTTGAAAGAATTAACGGCTGGACGTCAGAAAAGACAAATGGAAAAATACCCACTATAATAGAAGACAGCGGCTTTTTGGCAGAACTGATAAATGCCGTATACTTTAAAGCTCCATGGCAGTATGAATTTATGACTGAGAATACAGCCAAATCTGTTTTTAACAATGCAGACGGCACGCGGACCGAGACTGATTTTATGAATGATAGAGGTTATTATGACACATATGCCGACGAAAATGTTCAAATAGTGGAGCTTCCATACAAAGGAAACAAAACGTCGATGTATATCAGTATGGATAACGGCGGAAATATCGATTATGATAATTATCTGTCAAAACTGAGTTCTAATTATATAAATCTGTCTATACCGAAATTTAAGATAGAATATGATGAGAAAATCGGCAGTACAAACGGTGACTGCTTGTTAAAACAACTGGGAATCAATACGGCGTTTAACCAAAACACAGCTGACTTTAAGAACATGATTATCAATCTGCCTTTGGGCGAAAACGTGTTTGTTAATGAAGTAATTCATAAGACGTTTATAAATGTTGATGAAAGGGGAACCGAAGCTGCAGCTGTGACCTCAATAGGAATGGCTGGTTCTGCTCTACCGCCTGAACCGGTTGACTTCACAATAGATAAACCGTTTACGTTTATAATAATGGACAATCAGAGCGGCGACATACTATTTATGGGAAGATACCAGGCAGTGCCGGCTGAATAAATAAGTATATATAAAAGGAGAGTTTTATATGAATGAATTTCCGATATGTCAAAGCTGCGGTATGCCGCTTGAAACACCGGAACAAATGGGAACTGAATCTGACGGAAGCATAACGCGGAAATACTGCACTTATTGTTATCAAAACGGAGCGTTCACAAATGATATAACTCTTGATGAAATGATTGAAAGCAACCTTAAATATCTCAAAGAATGGAACAAAGAAACAGGGGAAGATTTCACTGCTGACACAGCAAGAAAAGAGTTACAAGCCTATCTTCCTACACTTGAACGCTGGAAAAATTAATTTTTATAATATAGAAAAAGCCCAAAAATGAAGCGCGTTCAAATTATTAGATTTTTGTCTAACTTTTTGAATTCTGCTCATAATTGGGCTTTTCTTATTTTTCATTATACAAAAAATAAAATAAGTATTTGTCCTTGACCGCACTTTTGACTGCATTCTCATGTTTTACATAATCAAAACGATGTTTTATATAAAAAACATATAGGTTATAAAACACCAGAATTGTTTATTATATAACACTCCGTGAGTTATTTATAAAACATCTTTAATTGGTTTCTTCCCAATTAATTAAGAAGAGTACCGACTGATAGAATTTATAATATATTAATTTCATACTTCTCTCTGATATTATATCAACATATTAAAATTGGTATTTATACTCAAGAGTTTTTACTATACCGTAAATTTTACAGCAAGGCAAAATTGGCGCTTTCAATTAATGACTTCATTTGGCATAAGCAAAACGGGTGTCCTTCAGGATCAAGCATAACTCTCCAGCCATCAGAGAATTGTTTGCTTGCGGGGGTGGCTCCGCAATCAATCGCATATTGAACAGACTTTTCCAAATCATTAACAGCGAAATCCAAATGCGCCATAGTCTGCTGTGCGTCAGGTTCCGCCGGCCATACAGGCGGTTGATAATCGGTATTTTTTTGAAAAGTTATCCCGGGATACGCGCCTTGTTCCGTTCCAGGAGCGCCCACGCAAGCGTAGTCATCGTCATTGAATACTATTTCCCACTTAAGCAAATCCGCATAAAACTTTGCTAATTCGTAAGGTTCCTTACAGTCTACTGTAAATGCGTACATTTTAATTTTTAATTCATCGCTCATAATATGTTCCTCCAAATTAAGAATATTTTGGGTGTTTTATATACAAATGTTAGCAAATGCTCTTATATTTATAATAATATAAATATAAGAAAGTGCTTTAGATGTATTAACTCTAAAAAGTAAGATAATAAAAATGATGATTGAAGCAATTACTTTTAATAAGTATTTTCATATCATCGACACCTCATTTCAGCCGTGAGAAACAGCAGATGGAGATGACAAACGTCCCTCAAATTTTTTTCTTACCTGATTGATAGTATTATATAAGAATACATATTAAAAATCAAGTTAAAATAGCATTACGAAATGTCACTGAAAGACAATCTTTTTTTGTTATAATATAATAGATAGGAGGAATGAAAATGGCAAAGATATACATAGACCCGGGACATAACTGCAGCGGAGCGGATACGGGAGCTGTAGGATTTGGGTTAAAAGAACAAGACGTGTCTGTGCAAATTGGAGTATTACTTAGAGATATGCTGATTAACAGCGGACAAACTGTGAAGATGAGCCGTGACAGTATTACCGATACGGTATCAAGCAGCTTAAACGGCAGTCTTTCATACAGATATAATGGTGCCAACGACTGGGATGCAGATGTATTTGTTTCAATACACTGTAACGCAGCAAACACAAAAGCGTATGGCTGCGAGACATATTACTGCACAGGCAGCACACAAGGCAAGACGTTAGCTGACTGTGTACAACCGCATATTGCTGCGGAGACGGAAAGATATAACAGAGGTGTCAAGTCTGCTAATTTTGCGGTAATAAAACACACGAATATGCCGGCCATACTGGTAGAAACTGCATTTATAGACAACTATGACGATAACAGATTTTTAGCAAGCGATGACGGAAAATATAAATGCGCGGTTGGGATTTATAAAGGAATTTGCGACTATTTGGGAATAGAATATAAATTGGAAAGAGAGGACAAACTAATGAGCAGAGAATATGAAGAACTGAATGAAAGATTAGAAAAAGTGGAAAATCCAATGATTTATGATTACATAGATGACAATATGCCTGAATGGGCAAGACCGACAATTACTAAGCTGGTTAATAAAGGTTTTCTTAAAGGAGATAGCGAGGGCAAACTCGGACTTACTTATGATTTAATGAGGTTATTAATAATCAACGACCGCGCGGGAATATATGGGAAGTAATAGGGTTATGGAGCGATTGACGTTTCGTTGTGGTATTGGCAAAGGTCTAATTATAATCAAATCTATATAACGTATTTGAAAAACATACTAAATTAATAAATATGCTTGAACAATTTATATTTACGGCTGAAGGCAGAAATAAGCGTGGTGAAGTTGTATATATAAAAGATAAAAGGAATTTATCATTTAAAAGTGGTTATACTTCATTTCCATTTATAGATTCTAATAATAAAAGATGTGGTTATATACCAATTGGTGATAATTATCATGATACTTCATTTCCTTATTCAGAATTATGCGGAACTAATCAGAAAACAGATGAAATTGCTGCAGCAAACGGAATTACTAAAATATTTTTAGCTGCGCCTAGGAGTCAGATTGATTATAAAAAAGGTGAATCTGTATTAATATATAGAATTCATAAAGGTTATGGCGCTGCTGCATATAGGTCTGTTGTAACTTCTTTTTATACTGTGAAAATCAGATTGTTGTTAAAAATAATGGAATATCATTTATGAGTAAGAGAGTTTATAGATTTTGTTGGGAATAAGAGAGTTTTTTCAAAAGACGAACTGAACGATTGGTATAATAAATATAATTTAGTGATAATAGTGTTAGAATATAATGGATATTTTGGAAAAGGAAAAAATGTGAATCATGCAACATTAAAGAGTAACGGATTTTTCAATGATTATCCTTATATTAACAAGTTAACAATGTCTCAGTTTATAAAAGTTTTAGAAATGGGTGGTAAAAATGTGCAGAATATTATTATCAATTAATCCAGAGCATGTAGAGAATATTTTTAATAGCAGTAAAAAATATGAATTTAGATAAATTAAGTGTAGAAGACAAGTAAATAAAATTATTATTTATTCTACCTCACCTGTAATGAAAGTAGTGGGGGAAGCGAAGGTGGAAAAAATAGTTGAAGGCAGGCCCGAAAAAGTATGGGAACAAACGAAATCGGAGGCTGGGATAGAAGAAAAAATTTATTTTGATTATTATACAGAAAAAACAAATGCAGTTGCTTATCAACTTATAGAAATTAAGAAATATAGTCGTCCAAGAAGTATATCTAGTTATGGTTTAGCTGCTGCACCGCAATCGTTTGCATATATAGATTTAATAATATAAGCGGAGCCAACGCTCCGCTTTTTTATTTATAGGCACAAGTTAAATAATTTTGAAATTTACAGCTCAAAACAATTATTCAATTTTTATAATTATAAAAGTATTTTTACTATATTAAAACCGATATTTAAAATTATTTTATTTTTTTAATATCTTAAAAACATTTTTACAATTTTCGGCTTTACAGGTTTGGCTGCAGTTAGAGCAAATATCTTTTTCGAGATAGTTTGATAAAAATATTAGTCCAACATACAGTGGAACTGATATATTTTGTTTTTTGATAAAGTCCTGGATAAAATTTTTCAAATCTATTATGTTATCAATATGAAATGCTTTCTTGTTATATACTTCTTTTTTATCCGGATTAATATCTGTCAGTTTTGAGTTTATTTTCGTTATTCCAATAAACTCGGGTTTTCCATTTTTCTCTAACCATTTAAAATACCCAATGATTTTTGTATCGCCTATTGTATTCGGTTTTAGTATAGACGCTTTTTTAAAACCGCATTCTTCCCATAGTTCCCTGTTCATAGCATATATGACCGCGTCATCCAGGGAAGTCTTATTTAATTTGTAATCTTTCCAGTCAGCCGAACCGCTTGCGGTCGGAACATATAAATCTTGGCTTGATAATGCAAGACGGTTCTGTTTGAAGATTACAAGGAAGTTATCTGTTGTAATGCCTATAGTTGAGATTCCTATTTCATTATTAAAACATGTAGCGCTTATCGGCAATATTTGCATAGTTGATTTTTTGTAAATAATAGGAAGTAATTTTTCTGTTGAAGCCAGAATGTTTGAATTGTCTTCATTGGAATGAAGATTATAACCGGTTATTATATTTGTTAAATATGTGTCATAGTATCCGCCTTTATGTATTGAAGCGGTATCTATACCACTTGTGAGTTCAGAGCTTAAACATAACTTTTTTTCATTATAAAATATAGATCCGTCTTTTTGACATTCAATATATTTAACCTTTAAAAATTTCATAAGCGTTTTTTTGTTTTCTGAAAGATATCTTTTTACATTTTTATATGAACCAGTATCTGAATTTATTTTAATAGGTTCGCCATAAAGAAGTCTGTTGTTAACATCCTGAGAAAACAGTACAGCCTCTTCACGATAAATTTTTTGTTTGACATCACTAATCTTTATATTAATTTTTTTATAGTCATGTGAACCCATAAATTCAGCATCGTTAATATTTGTATTTCCTTTATAAATTTTAGCTCTTGAAGCAATAATTTTTTTATCTTTTTCAGATATATAATTGATTATATCTAAAACTATGGAGATAAAAGAAAACGTAAGTATAATAAAAGAAAAAGCTGTATTATTGTACTGTCTATTTACTATGTCAATATAAAGTGACGCTATAGCCGTAATAAATACAAGAATATTTAAAGCGCTTATACAAACTTTAAAAATATTGTTTATTATTATATATTTGCTATAGCTATACCAATTAGTAAATTTTCTGAGCATGTTAAAAACCTCGTAATTTATTATTTTTGTTTTAAAATAAAAAATATTTATTAAATAGGCTCTTTAGTGCTTTCTAAAGAGCCTATTGTTAAGTATACTTATTCTGTGACGGTGTTAGAATATATCCCTAACTGACCCTTTTCGTTTGAGCCAGAAGACCATACAATACCGTTGCTGTCTAATACTAATGAAAAGTCGTATCCGCCATCTAGACCTGCAAAATTTATATTGTCAAAATCCGGAACAAGAGTCGGTTTTAAAACGTTACCTGTTTTACCATTTCCAAGTTGTCCGCTTCCGCCGCTACCCCATGTGTATAGTTTACCGTCTGATACCATCATGCTGTGATTATATCCGGCGCCAATTTTTGAAACATTGCTGTACACAAGTTGAGGAGTGTTTTTACTTGTTTTGTTATTTAGCCCCAGCTGTCCTACAGAATTATATCCCCAAGTATATAAATTATTATCTAAAATGGCAAGCATATGGGAGTTGCCTGCAGCGATATCAGTATAACCGTTTCCGATCAATTGAGGTGTGCTTCTGCTTGTATTTGTTCCGTCGCCGAGTTGTCCGCTGGAGTTATCACCCCATGTATATAGGTTTCCTCCTGATATGACAGCAACAAAACTGTCTCCGCATGTAACTTTTTCGACATTGCTGATTCCAACAACTTTACTGGGTTCATTAGTAATATTAGTCTCTCTGTCACCTAATTGGTTCTTTTGATTATTTCCCCATGTCCACACGGTACCATCATATTTTACGGCAACGCTAAAACCTGTACCTGCAGCAATACTTACAACATTGCTAATAACGGGGATTTGTGTGGGAACTATAACCTTGCCTTTTAAGCTTCCGTGTACTTCACCGCTGGAATTATTGCCCCAACCCCATATATTACCGTTTTCATCAAGCGCTAACGTGTGGTTTTTACCTTTTGCAATTTGGACTATTTTAGGCAGTCCTTCGACTTTTACCGGATTAAAAACATTATCTTTACTGCCGGTTCCTAAGTCGTAATAAGAGCCGTCACCCCATGCATAGACATTTCCATTTGAATCAAGTGCAACAGCGCTGTTTCTTTGTGAGGATATTTCCATAATATTTGATAAATTATTTTTAATTGGAGTAATTGAATGTTTATATACATATACTCCAGAAACTAAAGAGTCTAAGAATAATTGTCCGTTTTCATCTGAATGAACTGACGCTATAGGAATAATTGTATATTCACTAAATTTAATTGACTGGTTAAGGTTATTACCAAAAATCTTAGGATCGCGCAAAGTATATTCAGCGGTCCCATCATTATTAACTTTAGCAGTTAAAATATAATTTGTATTTCTTTCATAATCATAAAAAGCTAATATTTCATTATATACAAATTCAAAATTAGGAACTGTATAAAGCTTTCCCGTACATACTACATTTATGCTTTCTAATTTAAAACTGCTAATCGGGTAAAGGTCATCAGGATATTCCTCAGTGTATTCATGCCAAGATATAGAAGTATCCCACCAAATATCTTTTCCGGGATAGATAACTCCATCTTTTAAATAGGATAATTCATTAACTTTTAAAGTAATAATTACGCCAGTGACAATATTATTTTTATACTTTACAGTAATTGTGTAATTTCCGGTGTCAAGATTGTTTATATATGAAGCGGTAAGTTCTGTATTGTTGTGATAAAGTTTTATATATGGTCTTAATGATTCAGAAGATATAATAGAACTTCCAATTTTGCTTTCTATATTTTTTAATATAATATCAATAAATTCACCTGTATTATCTATATCATTTCCTTTTGCGTGACCTAATGTAACATTATTCTTTAACACTGTACTTGATACAGTTTTTGATTTAGTTTCTAATGAATATGGGTACCTCGAATCATATTCTGTGGACTTAGAACTTGAAACTCTTAGGTAGTATTTGTTTCCGGCTATTAAGTTATTATATGTTAAAACTTTTGTGCCTCCGGTTTCTATTCCGCTGGCTACCGGCGTTGGAAGATAGTATGTATAGTTGGCATCGTTACGCATATCTATACTGTCGTATAAATCAATATTATATAATAATCCAGTTCCTGTTGAATATAATGTTGCAGTAAACTCAGTTCCATCATATTCGGGAGTAAAAGCATAAAAGTCTTTATCATTATAATGTATAGTTGCATCAATATTAAAGTTCATACCAAGCTCTGTTGCAAAATATGGACTGTTTCCATATATAGGGCTGGCTTGAAGGTCATATTTATCCATCATGTTAGGTGCATAAAAATCAAAATCATATCTATAGATATTATCGTCATAGTGATTAGTAATTTGAGCTTGCTGTATAGTTACATACACCATTTGATTGCTTGGCAATTCAATGGGCTGTTCAAGCGTAGCACCGGGTTGAATTATTATATCATCCCCTATTCGCACCAAATTTTCAACTCCGCCCGATTGTTGAGTTTGATAAAAAGCAACCTTTAACGGTATTTCAACATTTTTAAAATCATAAGACCCTTTTCCTTTTGTCTTTTTGTATACAAAGATATCTACATCGCCGGAATAGTCAATATAAAAATTATGATTAATATAATTTGAGTAATTTCCTGCCAGAGCATTACTTTCCGCTATGTCAAGATAATTTTCTGCATCATCATTTCCAACACTGGTATTATAATACTCTCTAATAATGCGGAAATTTGTTATACCTCTGTCAACGCCTGCTTCAGACCACATATCTGACTCCAGAATAATATATTCTTTATTTCCCGGTGTACCAAAAATACTGGTTCTGGCATTTAATCCGTCTCCTCCGCCTCTGTATATATCCGGTTGACCTGTTATATTTCCATTTAAATCAGCAGAGTAAAATGTCAGCATAGTGTCAACGTTACCTACAGTTTCAAAAGTATATTCTTCCCAATCAGGAAAAGTAAAGCAGAAAATATAATAATTGCTTAATGTTATTGCACATTCTACATTTTTATAGTATTCGTATTCTAATGCGGTAGAAAAATCATAATCAGGAGTAGAATATGTAGATATATTAGATGTTAAAACGTCATCAGGTTCTCCTATTGCAAATGAATAACTTGGGACAAATATTCCTAAATCATCACCATTTTCATATGTGGAAATAAAACCACGATAATAATTTTCGACGCCGTTTCTTAAAGCTTTAACCTGAAGCTCATAAAAGTGCTTCGTTTCCAGTTCGTCATAGAATGTTTCCAATTGTTCAGGCTCAATTATGCCTATTGGATCATATTCTTCGTCTTCTTCATTCGGTTGACTAAGCTCTATACCGACTTGCTTTATAGATACATTTTGGAATGTCTCGCCGGAGTTGTTTTGAATTTCGTTGTCTCCTATTTTCATATTAACAGGAAAGTCAGCGGTATCATATTTTGTCTTAATTACACCGGTATATACGTTTTGTGTGTCGTTAATGGTTTCTTCAATATTGATTTTGTATGTTGAGTCTATAGCTAGGTTTTTCAGCCTAATATTTTTTTCATTCTGCTGAAGGACCTTTTCGTCAATAGATTCGCCACTTCCGTAATCACTGATAGATACTTTTACATAATCATTTTCGGATATATTTTTAACATAATCTAAAATGATATTTAGCTCCATAAACTCATTAACTTCTTTATTAACTATCATAGGAAAATCGGTATATAAATTTTCCAATCCTTCTTCAACATAAACTCTGTCCCATATGTTATTTGTGTCTTCAGTATCATTCTTTGCAAATATTATTGAATTCGTTCCTAAAACTAATACAAAACATAAAAATAGTGCTAATACCTTGTTCTTCATAATAACTTCTTCTTTTAATTTTATATGAAATACATTTCTTATAACTTAATGAAACATTGTTAGTTAATAAGATTATTAGAACATCGGAAAGCACCCTTTCTATAAAAATAAACGTATTCACTTAGTGAAATATTATCACAGTATACCAAATATTGCAATTAAATTATATAACAAAAATAATATAGAATATTTGTATAAAATGTAAATGGAAAAGAAATATTACAAATGATATAATTATAAGTCCCGGAACTAAATTTTGAAAATGTGTTTTAGTAATGTCCTGTATTTTAAAAGAAAAGAATTTAATCCAAGTCAGAAAAAGATGGCTGAAAAATGCTGTATGTCATTAAAGGCGATATGCGGATATTGAAAGCGGAAAGAGGTTTCAATATTCTGTAAGTATTATTAACTTTATTATAAACGGTGAGATAGATATAAACAAGTTTATTTTAGATATTCAAAAGGCCGGTTACGTGCCCAAAGACAGAGTTACAAAGGCCAAAAAGTAAATTTTTATTTAAATGGTTTGTACACAATTTTTTAGAAATCAGCAATGTATTACTTGTTATAAAATCAGTGAATTTAATTAAAAAACAACGTAATTATGCAGGTTATATGGGGTGATACGGTAGGAGGATAAAGACGTTATAATACTGTGATTAGTTCCATTTATTTTCTTCAAATAATCTAAACCCGCCGTGTTTTCGGCGGTTTTGTTTATGTTTATTTCATGTCTTAAAGAGATTAAATAATGTGTAATAATTATTTGGACTTTCAATTAAAAAATTTCTTCATATAAACAGTCTGATATATAATTTAAAATAATGACTATTATAAAAAATCATTGCTAATATATGTATATATATAAGTTAAAATTATTGCGTCACAGAGCAGAAGGCTATTCGCCTTCTGCAACAATTTTTTCCAATACCGCGATAAGGTCTGACATAGTATTCAGCTGTACGTCTTTTTCAAGAATAGCATTCTTTAATGCGATTGGTAAGCTTTCAAATTTATCGCGTAAGTTTGGAGCTACATATGACATAAAAATCACCTCTGAAGTATATAGTATCCAAATGTCAGATAAACATACAGTAAATAAAGTTCAAACAATGCTTTATTAAAATGAAAAAGCTGCTTTGTTATTCAAAAGAGACTTATTCCCGTGTTAATATATAATATAAATTAGCATAAATTTTAGTTTCAGGGCGTTTTGAATGAGGAGAATAAAAATTTTTGCAGGCGGATTGTATTTTTGATGATATGTATAATTTGCTTTAAAATAAAATATTAAAATTTAAATAGCTAATTTTCAGATGTATTATTTAATCAGTCTTTTATGCTTATTAATTTGACATAGGTTCGTCATTTATATCAGCGTATTTAAACCTGATGGAAAAACCACAAAGCATTATTCACGCAGTTATTAGACTGCATAAATTTGCGTCTCCCAATTTATCAAAGTCAACATGCCAAAGCCATGATACATCCTTTCTATTATTTGCAAGGCCGTTTATCGCAGAGATAAAATTATTTTTTTATAATCATCTGCACAATTGATTGGCTCGCATAGTCGGAATTTATATTACACAAAGTATTATAGCTTGTAAAAAGTTTCATTATTTTAACATAAAGTCTCCGCGATAAAGAATTTATGTGCGATAAGTCACATATCTTTTTGTACGAGAAATTGATAAAATATCTTTATATTTTGTCAAAGGATGTGGAGAAATGGAAATTTTAAAATTGTACTTTGGAAAAACTTTATACTATAAAAGACTTTATTTTGGCATAAGTCAAGAAGCAATGGCTGAAAAATGCTGCATATCATTAAGGCAGTATGTTGATATAGAAAATGGAAAGAGATTGCCGTCATTCAAAAGTTTAATTAATATCATAATTAAAAGCGGAATAGATTTGGATGAGTTTATTAAGGAGATTCAAGAGGAGGGATATACTCCGGAAGATTATAAAAACGTAAAAAATAATTGATAAGTTTATATCGTTTTAATGAATTAAAAATATGATATAAAACCATATTTAAAACAAATAGTTTCCGGTTTTATTGTATTTGATTTGAACTATAAAATTTTTGATTAAGAAACTAACGAATTTATTATTTTTAAAATGGTGTTTAAAAGTAAATATAAATTTGAAACAGCCGACTGCATTACTGCAGTCGGCTGTTTTATTATATCAGTAGTTTGAACACGAAAACTGCCCGGCATATGTTATAATTTATCCTTTATCTTACATTTCTGTTCACTTTACAGCAATTTTTCATTTTTTACTGCTGCGTGAAAAAATCTGAAGCTGTATAATAGACTGTAATTATAAAAATATTTTATTTGAGGTTAAGAAAACGTCAGTATATACTGAATTAAAACTCGTATAGAATTATATATGAATTGTCAAAAAACGACTTCCATTGAAGTCAATATATAAGAAATAGTGCTTTACAAAAAATTTTGTCAGTGTTAAAATATAACTATAGAATATAAAATAATGTGGTGGTACATATGCATGATATATGGAATCCGTGGCATGGCTGCGTTAAATGCAGCGAGGGCTGTGATAACTGCTATATGTATTTTTTGGACAAGGCGCATGGAAATGACGGTTCTGAGATATATAAGACTAAAAATGGCTTTCGATATCCCATTCAAAAGAGCAGAGGAGGTGGATATAAAATAAAAAGCGGCGAGATGATACGGGTTTGCATGACGTCAGACTTTTTCTTAGAAGAAGCGGATCCGTGGAGAGACGAGGCGTGGGAGATTATTAGAAGCAGAAGCGATGTTATTTTTTATTTGCTTACCAAACGCCCGGAACGTGTGGCTAAGCATTTGCCGAATGATTGGGGAGACGGCTGGGAAAATGTGTTTTTTAATGTAACTTGTGAAAACCAAAAAAGGGCGGATGAACGTTTGCCTATCCTGATGGAGCTGCCGTTTAAGCATAAAGGAATTATGTGCGCTCCGTTTATTGGTCCGTTAAGCATTGAAAAGTATTTAAACGGCGGACAAATTGAGCAGGTTATCTGCGGAGGAGAGAATTACAATGGAGCGCGTCCGTGTGATTATGATTGGGTCAAATCTCTACAAAACGAATGTAAAAAATATGATGTAACGTTTTGTTTTATTGAGACAGGGACGGTTTTTATAAGGGACGGTTTTTATAAAGGACGGTAAAAGATATAATATTCCCAATAAAAGAATACAAAGCGAGATGGCGTATAAATCGGGAATCAGTTATAGCGGAAAGAAAATTAAGTTTAATCTAAAGAGTAGGTACGGTTACAAAATACCGGAGAGTGAAATGTATGTTCCATATTTCAGAGAAGTGTGCGGAACCTGCGGCAGCAGACCTATTTGCAACGGCTGCGGTAACTGCGGCAGGTGCAGTCAGGTAACTAAGTAGTGCAAGCGCTTAAAAAGGAGGAATGTTATAGAAATAGTTAAGTTTAAGACGCACTTGTAAAACGTTTGGACAATATTTATTATAGTTGCAGGACGTCTTTAAATGGTTCATCCGGCGGAAAATATCTGTCGTAAGAATTAAGCATACTAAATATTATCTTCTTAATTTAAAGTTTTTTGTGTTTTAGAGAGATGATAGAAGTGTGTTATTAAATCAGCTGAAAATCTTTAAACATTTGTATGCGAAAGGTATTGCTATTGAGTTTATAGCTGTATATGGTATTAAATATAAAAAAATATAGAGAAATGAGGTATAAAAATGAAAAATTATTATTTTAAGTTTTTGGCTGTGATATTATCCGCTGTGATGGTTTTTGGTACAGTTTCGGTTTTTTCGGAACCTCAGAATTCAGAACCTCAGTTTGAGGAATTATCGCAGGATTTTTTAGACTATATAAATTTAGATGAAAGTGAGAGAAGCGGGATTGTCGCTCCATTCCCGGCAGAAATCAAACAAGAGCATAATAATGACGCTGTTCTCAGCAGTGTTTTACCTGAAAGATATGACGGCAGGGATTATGAGTATTTACCTCCGGTAAAAAATCAAATGAGCACCGGAACTTGTTGGGCTTTTTCAGCCACAACAGCGCTTGCTGCATCAATGCAGAAACAGTATCCGGGAAATATTTTTGACTTTTCGGTGCGTCATATGGAGAATTCAGAAGCTATAAACCCAAATGATTTAGCTGACCCTGATTCTTTAAACCGTTATGTGGACGGCGGCGGGTATGGTTTGTCTCCGCTTGGATATTTTATGAGAGGAGCAGGACCCGTTGATGAATCTGAAATGCCGTTTCAGAATAATATTGAAGCAGAAAATAAGGCAGACCTTTTAATAAAACCCATCGCTCAGGTAAAAGAAGCCGAATATATGCCGCATAAGGAAACTTTTTTACTACCCGATACCACTGATGAATTTATTGCTGAAGCTAAATATAATATAATGAAATATGGAGCCGCTGGATGTGCGTATTATAGTTACGATCCGTTATATAATATGGACAAAAACTCATTTTATAATAATCAGCGCGGTACCTATCAAAATCATGCGGTTACTATAATTGGTTGGGATGATAACTTTTCGGCTGACAATTTTGTAGCAAAACCGCCTGCAGACGGAGCTTGGATAATACAAAACAGCTGGGGTTCGGATTGGGGAGACGATGGATGTTTTTATATGTCGTATTATGACGAAACGCTTGATGAATTAATTTTTTATCAGGATTCAACTCCATATTTGGAATACGATAACAGATACTATTTAGACCCTGCAGGATGGACAAGAGGACTTGGATATCCTGACAGCAACGGTATTTCTTATGGGATGAATATATTCGAGAAGCTTCCGGGAGAAGAGGCTTTAACAGAAGTGACTATAGGTGTAAGAGGGGATACGGATTATTCTATTTATGTGATTCCTGACGCTGACAAAATAGATCCGGCGTCTTATGATACATCAAAAGATACTCCTGTTTGCACAGGTAATACCGATCATGCCGGATATATCACTGCGGAACTTCAAAACCCTGTGATTTTAGACGGAGAACGTTTTGCAGTGATAGTAAAATACAGCTGCCCGAGCTATATATACAGCCTGCCGGTTGAAGCCAGAATTAAGATGTATACTGAATACTATCATTTAGCTGCTGAGCCGGGAACAAGCTATATATCGGCTGAGGGGAAAGACTGGACAGAAATAAGCAATGAGAAATATGATTATGCCAATTGTTCTATAAAGGCTTTTACAAAGGATATCACGCCAAAGACAGAAGTAACGTTTGAGACTTTGGACCCAAAGGGAATTATGAGTGTGTATGACAGTGACGGCAGAAAAGCCGCCAAAAAAGCCGACGGCAGTTTTGCTTTGCCAGCCGGTAACTATACTTATGTCCAGAGTACATATCATTGTAAAGATGTTACCGGAACTTTTTCCGTTAGCGGGCAGGAAAGTATAACTGTTAAAGTCGAAGGAAAAATGGAGCCCGGAGACTATTCTCCGGAATTAATTAAAAGAACTTATGAGTATGAAAAAGAACTGAACAGCGATGGGTCCCTTTCAGTAGGATTTGATTTGGGGAAAGGAACTTTAGCCGCAGAAAACGCTGTTGCGTGTGACGAGGGGATTCCCCTTGAACTGGGCGCAGACTATAATATCTCAGGGAACAATATTGTTTTGACGCCTGAATATTTAAATGCAGTACGCAATTATATGATGCCTGACGGCGGTTCTTGGGTATTAGAAATTAAGTTTGATGATGATAAATTAACAGAATATCAGTTTGTTATAAAGTTTGAATCCTTAACGGTGGAAAATGTTGCTGATGAACTGATAAACGAATTGAGAAAGGCAAAACCCGGCGCCTTATCTGCGGATTTGGTTGCTTCGCTTCCTAAATTTATACAAGACAATTTTACATTTCTTTTTAATGGAGATCTTGAAGTTGAGTCGTCTAAGAATTATAATTTCGTGACCTGTGATGTTATAGTTATGTCAAATGACGGTACATATAAACGTCTCGTATATGATAATCAGATGTTATATAAAGCTGTCATGGCAGTAGAAAAATCGCATACGTTAACTGTGCGCGGATATGGAGATGTTTCGGGTACGCTGTTTATTTGTCAATATGACGGCAGCGGTTTATTGATTGACTCTAAGCCGTATACTTTGGAACTTAAAAATGGTGATGAGCTGGATTTTCCATATGAAATTGCTGAAGGAAGCGTTAGAAGGGAATTCTTTTTCTTCGATATGAATACGCTTGAGCCTTTGGCAAAATATTAGGTTTAAAATGTGAAAGGAAGCAAGATGCAGATAAACAGACTGTTTGAGATAATTTATATTCTGCTCAATAAAGAGACCGTGACTTCGAAAGAGCTGGCTGAAAGGTTTGAGGTTTCAGCCAGAACTATATACAGAGATATAGATATTCTTTCCGCGGCCGGTATACCTATTTATACTGAGAAGGGCAGAAACGGCGGTATTTCTCTGCTTCACGATTTTGTGCTTAATAAGACGGTTCTGACGCAGGAGGAGAGAAACGATATTCTGTCTTCTCTTAAAGCTGTAAGCGCTGTGGGGGCGGACCGAACTGATACGGCGCTTAAAAAACTTGGCGCTATGTTTGGCGGAGGAGCGGATTCCTGGCTGGAAATAGATTTTTCGTCTTGGGCGGATTATAAGAAAACTGCCGAGACGTTTGAAATAATCAAGTCGGTCATTATTAATAAACAGGTGATAGAGTTTGAGTATTTCAGCGGTTCAGGCGAGAGAACAAAACGTGAGGCAGAGCCTTTAAAACTATGTTTTAAAGGTGGGTCATGGTATCTATATGCTTTCTGCAGGTTTAGAAATGATTTTAGATTTTTTAAACTGACCCGCATAATAAACGTGAAAATAAAAGAAGAAATTTTCAGCAGGAGTGTTCCCAGGAAGATTTTCACAGAAAAAAATAGTTTCAACGATGAATTTATACGGTTGAAGATGAGAATATCGAAAAAGCTGGCTTACAGAGTTTATGATGAATTCGACGAATATTATGCGGATAAGGACGGCAGTTTCATTGCCTATATAATGTGTCCAAAGGACCAGTGGCTTTATTACTATATCTCAACTTTTGGGAAAGACTGCGAGGTTTTAGAGCCTAAAGAGGTTCGCAGCGGGTATAAGTCTGAAATAGAAAAAATATTAAAAATCTATAAACAAGAATAATAAGTTGTATAAATTAATAGATTAAATTAGTATATAGTTGGCGTGTTATATGGCTGTATGGATGAATATGAGGCAATGTATATGAAGAAAAACAAACGTATTATTGTAACAGTTTTATTAATAGTTTTGCTCTCTGCTGTTATAGCGGCCGCAGGCAAGGAATGCTATGATTTTGAGCGCAGAGCATGTTTCAGCCGGCTGACCGGATACACAGAAGAAATTGGCAGTGATATAAAGAGAACGCTTGAGAGTGACAGAAATATTTTAAACGGCGCTGCAAACATAATAAAACAGTATGATATTTCAGAGCGTGATGAGATAGTAAAAATCCTTTCTTCCTTTGAGGGAATGGGTTTAATTTCGCGTTTGGAGCTTTTGCTTCCGGGCGATATGATGCTTACGGGTGACGGAGAAACTTTGGATATGTCAGGAGTGCTTTCTTATCAGGAGGAACTGTCAAAGGGTGTGCATATTTCTAAACGCGAAAAAGATTATCAAAATCAGTATAATTATATATTAAGACAATGTGTTCCTATTGAGCGAAACGGTGAAAATGAAGCCATTATTATTGGTGTGGTTGACCTTAATAAGCTTCCTGTATATTTTCCTGCCGCAGATTATGGCAATGAGACTCAGATTTATTTGGTTGAGAGGGAAACGGGTAATTTTTTGCAGGACACACAGCATAAAACGCTGGGGAACATGTATGGGTTCGGCGATAGAAAGACCAAAAAAGGTTACAGCAGCGACCAATTTGTTTCGGATATTGCCGCCGGAAAATCCAGCTCCGCGATTTTTTTGTCTCAAACATCAGGCGAGTATCTTTATTCATACGTCTCACCTGTAGGCATACAAGATTGGATGATTTTGCTTAGCATCAGTGAGGATGAGGTGTTTTCTCAGGCAAACGTGATGATGAGGTTCTTCTTTGGATTAGCTCTGTCGTTTTTCCTCATTGTTTTAATTTATTTTATATGGATGATTAAGGATGTCAGGCGTGAAAATTTAAAGATGGATGAACAGCTCAAGAACGTTCAGTATATGCATGAAGTTGAAAAGGAATTGTTTGACGCGCATTTGCATCCTGAGAATTTTAAGAGAGCACTTAAAAAGGTTTCTGATTATTTAACTGCAGAAGCGGCGTTTTTTTGGATAATCAACGGGCATTCCGATATTAAGTATTGTTATAACGGTTCGGGCATTGATTTTGATATAGATGAAGATAATGAAATGTCTGAATTGTTCCCGGGACTTTTTAATATTCTTCTTGAAAGGGGCGGCATATTAAGCTATGATATGAAGGCTGTTTCTGAGGAATTTCCTGTCGGAGGAAAGAACTTGGCTCAGTTTAATATTAACAATCTTATGCTTATTCCGGTATCAGGTTCAGGAGGTGAACTGACAATAATATTTGGCGCCTGCAATATGAAGCGCCGTTGGGAAAGCGATGTTCCGCTGAGACAGGTTTCTCTAAGCTTTTTTATGGCTTTAAACCATTATGAAGCTCATTATGAGCTGGAGAGACTTGGAAGAATAGACAACTTGACAGGGCTTTTGAACAGAAACAGTTTCAGCGCCGCTTTGGAAAGATTATCGAGTAATAAACCAAAGTCGTTTGGCTGTGTTTATATTGATGTTAACGGTCTTCATGAAATAAACAATTGCCTTGGTCATCAAGCCGGAGACGATATGCTGAAAGCTGTGGCGAATGCATTAAAGCGAAATTTTGGCGATGACGGCGTTTATCGGATTGGCGGAGACGAGTTCGTAATTTTAAGCGAAAATAAGACTGAGACTGTGATTTCAGAGAAAATTAAAGCTGTAAGATACGAACTTAAAAATCAAGGTTATGCGTTGTCGGTGGGAACGGCCTGGAAAGAATCTTTTAACAGATACGATTTGATAATTAATGAAGCAGAAGCAAAAATGAGAGATGATAAAAGAAAGTTTTATTGTGAAGGAGGAGCGGTCAGAAGTTCACGCAGTTTGGATAAGCAGGTTGAAAAGATGGTTTTGGAAAAACAGGACGCTGACGCGTTTCTCTCGGTTTTAGCTCCTGAATTCAAAGGGGTATATTTTGTCGATTTAGACAGGGATACAGTCAGACACCTCTATATACCGTTTTATTTTGAAAAAATTTTAAAAGAGACAGGTGATGTATTCAGCAAAGCCCTGCTGCTATATGCTGCTAGAAATGTAAGACCGAAATATATAGAGTATTTTAAAAGCGTGTGTGATTATAACGGTTTAAAAATGAAATTGAGTGATAATATAACGCCTGAATTTTTATATCAAAAAAAGGACGGCTCCTGGCTGAAGCTTAGAATATTAAAATTTAAGAATTACGGAGAGAACAGCCATGAGACTTTGTGGATATTTACGGATTCGGAATCCGAAATACAAAATTAAAACGTTTAATAAATAATCGTCAGATTATAAGGCGCCTCTCACGGCGCCTTTTTGTTATAACAACGTTCCGTTCATTGATAAGACTAAACAATATTTTTAGATTAAGAGGTATAAATTAATTAAAAATGATTCAGTTCAAAGAAACGGATTATGGATTTTTATATTATTGAGTATATCAAAGCAAATGAATGTCATAGAATTATGTGTCAATACTGAGCGGCAGTTTTTATTAGGTTGCGGGAAAAAATTTGATTTTTTTTGTTAAATAAAAGATAAGCCCGGGTTGGTTAATATATTATTTTATAAAATATGACATGCTGTTGTCATATTAATAGTATTATAATAGCATTATCAAAACTTAGGAGGTAATAAAATGAAATATGAAATCGTTGAGTTGGAACCCAAAACCGTGGTTGGGATAAGCGCAGTGACATCCAATAACGACCCTGAAATGCAGAAAAAAATAGGTGACTTGTGGACAAGGCTGTATCCGGGCGGAGAAATAGCCAAGATAAAAAACAGAGCTAACAGTTTCGCTATAGGTCTTTATTCAGACTACGAGGGTGATAATTATTGTGTGACGGCAGGCTGTGAGGTAACTGAAGCGGATAATGACGATATGGTCATAAAAACCATTCCCGGAGGAAAATACGCAAAATTTTCTGTGCGCGGAAATATGGTTGACGCTGTTGCCGAGGCGTGGGAAGAAATATGGAAAATGAATCTTGAAAGAAGTTATAAGGCGGATTTTGAGGAATACCTTAATGAAGATTTTGAAAATGCAGAAATAAATCTTTATATCAGCTTATAAAATTTGTTTTACCGTCCGCCGGATTAATTTAAAAGATTTTTCCGGCGGGCGATAATTAAAATGGCTTGTTTATTAATTATATACGAGCGAATCATCACATTTGTTTTCTCGGCTGTCCGCCCATTTCTCAAATTCGTTTAAAGGCAGAGGTTTTGAAAAAATATATCCCTGAACCATATCGCAATTGACGCTTTTGAGAAAATTTAACTGTTCAGAAGTTTCAATACCTTCCGCAACAACGTGTATGTTCAGCCTTTTGGCAAGGTCTATAAAACTTATGATTATATTTTGGCTCTTTGAGTTTGTTATATCCTCAAAAAACTTTCGGTCCAGTTTGATTGCGTCGACATTAAATTCTTTTAAAAGTCCCAGTGAAGAAAAACCAACTCCGAAATCATCCAATGAACATAGAAAGCCATAACTGTGCATTTGGTTTATTGCGTTTTTTACCAGTTCTATTTGTTGGTTATCAAAAAATATTGATTCTGTTAATTCAAGTTCGATTACTCCATCCGGAATGTTATACTTGTTTTTCAGCTCAATAAACGGACGCAGATAATTTAAATTTCTAAAATGTACCCTTGAAAGATTAACAGATATGGTAAAAAGTTTTTTTCCGCTGTCTATTCTTTGCTTTTGGTATTCACATACCTTTTCAAATACATAAAGGTCCAGCTGTATTATGTTTCCGTTTCTTTCAAACAGAGGAATAAAATCTGACGGATAGATAATCCCGCGGTCGGGATGAAACCACCTTACAAGGGCCTCAGCGCCGCCTGTTTCACCGTTTTTAAGGTTTATTTTGGGCTGAATATAAACGTGAAAATCATTGTTTTTTATTGAGTCGTCAAACAGACTGCAAAGTTTCTGTTCCATAATCATTTTATTTGTTATCTCAGAGTTATAAAATGAACAATCTGAAATTTTATTTTGAAGCTGACAGGCTGTGCGGGCGCGGTCTTGAATCATTCTTATGTTTAAGCCGGGCTCCTCCACTATATATGCGCCTTGTGAGATTTTTATATTATGTGGAATATCAGAGTTTTGCGCGTATGAATTAATATCGGCTGTCATTTCATCAATGCGTTTTTGTATAACGTTTTTGTCAGATTCTTTTAAGCATAAGAAAAAGTGGTCTGCTTCACTCCGTGTTATCATCTCGTCTTCTTTAATATGGTGGCTTAATACTTTATGTATATATCTAATAGTATCATTGCCGGTTTCAATTCCATAATTTAAATTGATAAGTTTAAACCCCTTAATATTCATCATTATAACAGTATAAGTCATGGGCGGTGATTCTGAAATTAACTTTTGACACTCCAATTGAAAAGCGGAGTTGTTTAACCCTCCGGTAAGACTGTCTGAGAATGCAAACTTTTTAAGCCGGTTTTCGCTTTTTCTATAATATCTGAATATTATAATCAGAAACAAAGCAAAGATAAGTACGACGATACCGACTATTATAAACGAGCGCAATATATAGTTGTTTGCCTCGCCCGATATTAAATCAGCCGGAACAAGAGTCAGCAGTACCCAATTATTTATGCCCAGCGGATGATATGAAAGAATAAGGCGCGAATTGTTTACGGAAGTAAAATTGAATACTCCGGGTTCTCCGCTGGACATATGACTTTTCATTTCTTCAATAGCATTTTTTGTCTTGTTTTCATCTTTGGCCATAAATATGCTATCAAGCTGAATAAACGGCTTTACATCTGTTGGTGAAATTACAACCTTGCCATCATTGTCAATAATACAGGAAAGGCCGCTTCCGTTAAAGCTTTTTGGCGCGATTAGGTTTTGTATGTTTTCTTTTTTGCGGACGCCCGCCAGAACTTGGTTAATCTCACCGTTAGATTCTACGGGAACGGAAAATACCAGGCTTTGACCTTCAATATATGTAATTGATTTTTCGCCGTTATATGAATTCTTTATGCCGGATAAATTGTTTAGGTTTTCAGTATTTGAGGGAATAGTTTTATTGTTTTTATCAAGCAAGATAAGAGAATCGAAATCTAATATTTCTGCCTTTCTGTTTAAAAATTCTTCCAGCAAATCTTCATTTGGTAACTTTTTAATAGAGTCGCTCAATAATTCCAAAGCCAGTTCAAAAGAGTTTAGTTTTGATGATATATCATTGGCTTGCTGAAATGACGCGTCTTTGACATAAGAATTGGTGCTGTTTTCAAGAACCGTGTTTAGCCCGGAGGTGTTCCATAGCATAAAAGTTATTACAGCCGTTAGAATTATAGAAACAATACAGGTTTGAATAACAGGACTTACAGACATACTATATATTTTTACGTCTTGTGTTTTTTTCATTTTAACAACTCCTGAATTTCTATATCATAATTATTGTGTAATAATTTTAGCATGTTTTTTTTATTAAAACAATAAGATATTTGAGTACGTATACATATAGCTAATTGTTAAATAATGAATTTTATGTTATAATAATCTAAGAAAAACATTTATCGGGAGAAGAGTTATGAAAGATAAAACCACCTTATTTGAGTATTTATATGAGAATTTAAAAGAACAGATAGTCAGCGGCAGAATTAAATGCGGTGAAAGTCTTCCGTCGATGAACAGTGTTTCTGAACAGTATAATATAGGAATACGGACAGTAAAAGATGTTTTCAGAGCTTTAAGCCGCGAGGGATATATTAAGACAGAGGAGAGAAAGGCTGCGGTTGTTATCTACAGCGATAATAAAGACAGCCAAGAATCAGCGGTTAAGTATGTATTGGAGCGTAAATCATTTATTGTTGAAGTTTATCAAACCATGGCCTTGTTGATGCCTGAACTGTTTTGTTTTTCGTCTCAGGTTTGCGGTCAGAAATATTTAGATTTATGGGAAAAGACCTTGAGCCGCAGCAAGAAAAAAGATACGCAAAGCAGATGGAGCGTGGCTTCTGATTTTCTTTATGATATTTTGGAAAAATCAAATAACTTACTGTTCCGCGATTTATTTGTTAGTTTAGAGGTATATGCCAGGCTTCCGCTTTTTTCAAGCCATGACGGATTTATTGAGTTAGTGGATACAAAAAGTATAGGGAATTCGATGTGGGTAATGGAATCATTGCTTACCGGGAACAGAAGCGAAATAATTTATAGATTCGGATTAATGTATGACGCGGTAATTAACGCAATACAAAAGTATTTGGATATAATGGCCGAAAAAAATCCGAATGTCGAAGAGGGAGAGTATGACTATTCCTGGGCGGCTGAAAGGGGAAGAGAACATTATTATACTCAAATAGCTCGGGAACTGATAGATAAAATCGGAAGCGGAATATATAAGCCGGACACATTTTTGCCGCATGAGGCTGAACTTTCTGAACAATATGGAGTTAGCGTATCAACAGTCAGAAAAGCTATTTTAATGCTGAATGAACTAGGGGTTGCCAAAACGTTTAATGCAAAAGGAACAAAAGCTATGCTGCAGAATAAAGAAATGGCGATGAAAAGTATAAAGAATAAAAAATACAAGCGGGATACTTTAATGTATTTAAGCGCTCTGCAGCTTATGACCATAACGGTTAAGGCTGCGGCGGAGTCAGCCTTTCAAAACATAGATAAAGATGTTATAAATGAATTGGATGAAAAAATGAGTTGTCATGATTCCATAAATCTTGATTGTATTCAGGAATGTATAAATAAGTATGTGAGTTTACGTCCTTTAAAAACAATATTAGAGGAAACGGGAGAAATAATTTACGGGGGATATTATTATGCTTTTTACAGAGACGGCAGTCAAGCCGCAAATTTACTGAATTTTAAAAGTCAAAAGGCATTTGAATGTTTAAAACATGGGGATAAAAAAGGGTTTGCCGCGAAGACTTCCGAATGTTACGGTCATATCCTTAAAATAGTGCGTGATTATTTAATTGGATATGGATTGACAGAGGCCAAAAACTTTGTAGTGCCGGAATAAAAATAATTTATAATTGATTAGCTGTGCTGAAAGGTTTGCAAATCTAATTTTTATTAAATACAAATCAGATAAGTAAAAATATGGCAGGTCTGAATTATTCAGACCTGCCATATTATAATTATATGTTATTTTTATAAGAAATAACATATTCGGAAGTTAAGAAGATTCTATATATTTTAATTAAATACAATTGTCGATTTTATTTAGGATATATGGGATAACAAAAAATACGGCAGCTGAAAATCATCTCAGCATAGGCTGATTTATAACAGCTGATAAAATCGGCTGTACGTGAAACGTCCTAAATGTTTTTATCTGCTTATAAAAAAGCTCTTGGCAGATTACGGTAATATAGTTAGTTAAATAAAATTTTTAATTTTACTCTCTGTGTTTACATGAAATAAATTTATGAAATTCCTCAGGAATATTTTCGGCAGATAAATTTTCATGAACCGAACATGTTCCGGCTTCCTTTGCGGTTTCATAATACCAGCATTTATAATTCAGCATATCAAGCATTTTTTGAGTTTCTTCAATTTGCCGCTCGACAGCTTTCTTTTGCTTAGTGATAATTTCGAGACGTCTGTCTATAGTGCCATCGCCCTCAATACATAAGTCAACGAATTCTTTTATATCTTTGATAGGCATGCCGGTTTTTTTTAAACATTCAATTATCTGAAGCCAAGACATGTCTTTTTCCTGAAACATTCTTATACCGCCGCTGGAACGTTCAATAAACGGCAGCATTCCTTCTTTGTCGTAGTATCTCAGCGTTGACGGAGCCACATTTAATCTCTTAGCCATTTCCCCAATTGTATAAACCATAACCGGTCCTCCAAAAAAATAGAAAAATTTTCAAAAAAAGGTATTGACTTAAAGTTAACTTTAAGTTGTATAATGTATTTGAACATTAAGAATTGTATCACAAAATTTAAATCAAGTCAATGGAGGAATAGAAAATGAGTTTTAATATGTATGTACCAACAAGAATATTATTTGGTTTAGGAGCTGTTAAAAAACTGCATGAACAGGAGTTTCCGGGAAAGAAAGCTGTTATAGTAATATCAAACGGCAAGTCAACAAAGGAAAACGGATATTTGGATACTGTAAAAAGTGAAATGAGCAAGGCGGGAGTTGAGACGGTTGTTTTTGATAAGATTCAGCCGAATCCGCTTAAAGCCACAGCTGAGGAGGGCGGAAAGTTCGCTCGTGAAAACAACTGTGATTTCATAGTAGCCTTGGGCGGCGGCAGTGTTATGGACGCGTCAAAAGCAATAGCTGTTTCAGCAACTAATGACGGAGACTTATGGGATTATGCCTTTGGAAAGACAGGCAAAGGTATGCCGATAAAAAATACTCCGCTTCCTATAGTTGCTATAACCACAACTGCCGGAACCGGTTCGGAAGTGGACCAGTGGGGTGTTATAACCAACCCTGAAACTAACGAAAAAATAGGATTCGGCGGTATAGATGAGCTGTTTCCTATAATAGCGGTTGTTGACCCTGAGCTTATGAAAACTGTTCCGCCGCGTTTCACAGCATATCAGGGATTTGACGCTTTGTTTCATAGTACGGAGTGTTATATTGCAAAGTGCTCAAATCTTATGAGCGATATGTATGCTTTAACGGCAATAGAAAATATCGGCAATTATCTGCCAAGGGCGGTTAAAGACGGGAATGATATTGAGGCAAGAGAGCATGTGGCTTTAGCGAATACATTATCAGGAGTTGTAATGACCTTGAGCAGCTGTACAAGCGAGCACTCTATTGAGCACGCCATGAGCGCCTATCACCAGGATTTGCCTCATGGAGCCGGTCTGATAATGATTTCTAAAGAGTATTATAAGTATTTTATCAGCCAGCATATTTGTGACGAGCGTTTTGTTAAAATGGCTAAGGCGCTGGGAATGGAGAACGCGGATAAAGCTGAGGATTTTATCACTGCTCTTGAAAAACTTCAGAACGATTGCGGTGTAGGAGATTTAAAAATGAGTGATTTCGGAATTGAGGAAAGTGAAGCCGATGTTATAGCAGCCAACGCCCGTGAGACAATGGGAGGATTGTTTGAAGCTGACCCGTGTGAATTGGGTCATGAGGACTGCGCTGAGATAGTTAAAAAATCTTATCGTTAATAGGAGGTCTGTTTATGAAAGGTCTGGTATTATATTACTCATACAGCGGTAACACAGAAAAAGTGGCTAAAATGATTCAAAGAGCCACAGGTTTTGATATAGCTGAAATAAAACCTGTCAAAAATTATGAAGGGGACTATAACTTGGTTGTAAATCAAGGAAAAAAGGAAGTTGACAATAGGGTGGAGCCTGAGATAGTGGATTTAAAATGTGACTTGAGCCAATATGATACTGTAGTTTTAGGCTCGCCGGTCTGGTGGTATACTTTTGCTCCTCCTGTCAGAACAGTGCTGTCGGGAAATAATTGGAGCGGAAAGGTTATATATCCTTTTGCAACAAACGGCGGGTGGCTCGGCCACACCTTTGAAGATATAAAAGATATGTGCCGGGGCGCAGAGGTCAAAAGCGGTCTTAATCTTAAATTCAGCGGAACGGCGATGAAGACAAAGAAAGACGAAATAGAAAAGTGGACAGAGAATATTAAGCAAGGCGGTGAGTTATAATGAATAATATTGGTATTTTTCCGAGAGGCGGAGAACTGCCTGAAATGTTCGCAGAATATTTCAGCGGAAAAGCGTATCTCAACATGCTCACTGAAAAAGGAGTTTCTATAGGTAATGTCACGTTTGAACCGGGATGCAGAAATAACTGGCACATTCATCACAAGGGCGGACAGATTCTGCTCGTTACTTATGGCTCAGGCTGGTATCAGGCTGAGGGCGAAAAAGCAGTAAAGCTACACGCCGGAGACGTTGTCAATATTCCGCCGGAAGTAAAGCATTGGCACGGAGCGGCAAAGGACAGTGTTTTTGTCCATTTAGCTGTTGAGGTTCCAGCCGAAGAGGCTTATAACGAATGGCTGGAGCCTGTTTCAGATGAAGCATATAATAATTTAGAATAAGGGGATATAATATGAAATATATAACTTTGAACAATGGTGTAAAAATGCCTATACTCGGTTATGGAGTGTTTCAAGTTAATCCGGAGGAATGCGAAAGATGTGTGTCTGACGCTATTGAAACAGGATATAGGTCAATAGATACAGCCCAGGCGTATCATAACGAGGAGGGCGTTGGAAATGCGGTTGAAAAATGCGGTCTGCCCAGAGAGGAATTATTTATAACAACAAAAGTATGGATTTCAAACAGCGGTTACGAAAGAGCAAAAGCCTCAATAGAGGAGTCTTTAAATAAGCTTAAATCAGATTATATTGATTTGCTGCTTATTCATCAGCCGTTCGGAGATTATTACGGAACATACAGGGCTATGACAGAGGCCTATAAAGCCGGAAAAGTCAAAGCTATAGGGGTGAGCAATTTCTACCCTGACCGGCTTGTTGATTTCTGCAAGTTTAATGAAGTGCTTCCGGCGGTAAACCAAGTGGAAACGCACCCATTTTTACAGCAGAGAAATGCTCATGATTGGATGAGAAAGTACGGCGCTAAACTCGAGTCATGGGGGCCGTTTGCGGAAGGGAAAAATAATATTTTCTCAAACCCGGTTTTAAAAGAAATTGGTGAAAGTCATAATAAATCAGTTGCTCAGGTTATTTTAAGGTATCTTATAGAAAATGATATTATAGTCATACCAAAGACAACGCATAAAGAAAGAATGAAAGAAAACATTAATATTTTTGATTTCGAACTTTCAAAAGAGGATAAGCAAAGAATTTTGGAATTAGACGGAACCGAAAGTTTATTTCTGTCCCATTATGACCCTGAAACTGTTGAATATTTAACAGGTTTAAAATAATATAAGAAAATAAAATCCCATATTGTGTTTTTAAAAGGCTCGGTAATGCTGAGCCTTTTAGCGTGCAGAAAATAGCGGACTTTTAACCCCTAGAAAGATAGGGGCTAAACATTAAATTTTGTGTATAATGTCAAACGCTTTATGCTTTGTCAACAGTTGGGTCGCTTTGCATGCAGAAAAAAGCGGTTTGAGAAAAAAGTTGTGCAAACAAGTGAGATTTAATCAGTCTATGGAACTGCCATTGAAGCTGATTGAAGGATAAAAACAGCTCAAAAATGCTGTGCGCTCATCTGCAGCCACACATATTCACTTTTTAGACGATAGAGGCTAAACATTAAATTTTGTGTATAATGTTAAACTTTTAATAATTTTATCGGCAGTCTGAGCGGCTCAACAATATTTAGCGGCTTTTAAACTTGCAAAATAGAATATGAGTGATATAATAGTTTTAATTTGATTATTAAAAAAGGAGAAATTAGTTTTATGGAAAATCACCCTATACCTCCGGTGTATGATAAAAATTCTAAGATCCTGATATTGGGAAGTTTCCCTTCGGTTAAATCAAGAGAAATGAAGTTTTTCTACGGTCATCCGCAAAATAGATTTTGGAAAGTTCTTGCAGGACTGACGCGTTCTGAATGTCCTCAAACGATTGAAGAAAAGAGAGAATTTTTAATTCATAATCACATTGCCGTATGGGATGTTATAAAAAGCTGTGATATAATTGGTTCGTCTGACAGCTCGATAAAGAATGTGAGTGTGAATGATATAAAAAATATAATTGAAAATTCTGATATAAAAGCAGTTTTTACAAACGGAGGAACAGCGCATAAACTATATAAAAAATATATGGACTGCGATTATGAAGCGGTAAAGCTTCCGTCTACCAGCCCTGCCAACGCCGCATATTCACTGGATAAATTGATAAATGAATGGAAAGTGATTTTAGATTATTTATAAATATTTCTTTTCTTTGTTAATATTTATTCAGCAAATAAATTTATTTATAAAGTTAAGATAAAAAATAATTGTCGTTAGGTATGTTTTATTTTTTAAATTCCACATAAGATGTTTTTATGTATAAATTTTTAAACATATCATGATTTATGTTTTGGGATTAAATAAAAAACAATAGTTTTATTAAATATAAATTATTTTCAAGACAGAAATAAAAATTATATAGAGCTGTAAAAAATAAAGCCGCGATAGTAAACCACATAAAAAACTTAATAATTGCGGGAAAACGGCGTTCTCTTCAGGCTTTTAGCCATGAAAAGAGCGCTGTTTTTTTGCAGCATTTTTGAAAAAGATAGTTTTATTACGTTCTATTTTTTATTTATTAGAGTTAGATTTTATATCTGTTGAAGCATATTGAATTTATTGACTGATTTCGGAAATAATAAAATGTAAAAGCAATGGTGCGGAGGAATAAAAATGAAAAAATCAGTCTGGACGGACAGTATTAAATTACCTGAGTTCCCAAAAGCGGACAAAGAAATGAAAACTGAAGTTTTAATTATAGGCGGCGGCATATGCGGAATACTATGCGCGTACATGCTGGAGCAAAAAGGTATTGATTATATACTTGTTGAAGGAAGCAGAATAGGATATGGAATAACAAAAAATACGACGGCTAAAATAACGTCTCAGCACGGGTTGATTTATAATAAGCTGATAAAATCAGTCGGACGTGAAAAAGCCCAAATGTATTTATCCGCTAATGAAAAAGCTCTAAGAGAGTATAGATTAATAGCTGAAAATATAGACTGCGATTTTGAAACAAAAGATGCGTATGTTTATTCGATTAATGATAGAAAAAAGATTGAGGATGAGGTAAGCGCAGTAAACAGTCTGGGATTTAATGCAGAATTTGCATCTGAGACAAGCCTTCCATTCAAGACAGCAGGCGCCGTAAAATTTAAAAACCAGGCGCAGTTTAATCCAATGAAGTTTTTAAATGAAATAGTAAAAGGGCTGAATATATATGAAAATACTTTTATAACCGATATAAGTGAAAATTGGACAAAGTTTGACGGCGGTAAGATATTGGCAGATAAAATAATTGTTGCAACACACTTTCCGTTTATAAATAAACACGGCAGTTATTTTATAAAGATGTATCAGAAGCGTTCATATGTTATTGCCTTTGAAAACGCAGATAATGTTGACGGTATGTATATTGATGAAGCTGAAAACGGTATGTCTTTCAGAAATTATGAAGACCTTTTGCTGATTGGGGGAGGAGGTCACAGGACAGGAAAGCAAGGAGGCAACTGGAGAGCGGTTAAAGAATTTTCAGAAAAATATTATCCTAAAGCTAAAGAAAAATTTTATTGGGCGGCTCAGGACTGCATGAGTTTGGACGGAATCCCATATATAGGACGTTACTCTAAAACCACTCCAAACTTGTATGTGGCCTCCGGGTTTAACAAGTGGGGAATGACATCGTCTATGGCGGCGGCTGAAATTCTTGCAGATTTGGTGGTTGGAAAGAGCAGTGAATATGAACCACTGTTTAATCCAAGCAGAAATATTTTAAAGCCCCAGCTTTTTGTCAACGGTTTTGAAGCAGTAACAAATTTGCTGACGCCGACCTTAAAACGCTGCCCTCATTTGGGGTGTGCGCTTAAATGGAATAAGGCTGAGCACACCTGGGATTGTCCATGCCATGGCTCAAGGTTTGAAAAAAACGGGGATTTGATAGATAATCCTGCGACCGGAGGTGTTGATATTGGGTAACTATTTTGACGGATATTATTATAAACACCAAAAAGGAGACGATGTTCTTTCTTTGGTTGTGGGCAGGTCAAATTCAGAGGAGTTTATACAGGTAATAACCAGGGATTCTTCATACAATGTTCCGTTTATAGGTGAGAACTATTTTTCTGATAAGGGCGTTAGTTTAAATATAAAAACTGATGAAATTTCCTTAAACGGCGATTTGGAGTACCGGGATTTGTCTCCTATAAAATATGATATAATGGGGCCCTTTAAATATTTTCCAATGGAGTGCAGGCACGGAATCATAAGTATGCGCCACACACTGGAAGGCAGGCTGAAACTAAACGGAAAAGAAATAGACTTCACAAACGGTTTGGGATATATAGAAAAGGACAGCGGAAGGTCGTTTCCGTCTTCATATGTATGGGTTCAGGCTAATGATTTTGACGAGCCCTGCTCAATTATGGCTTCTGTTGCGGATATACCATTTTTGGGATTTCATTTTAAAGGCTGCATTTGTATCATTCAGTATAATGGGACTGAATATAGAATGGCGACATATTTGGGAGTAAAGGTTATAAAGTGTGCCAAAGACAAAATAATTTTGGAGCAGGGGAAATATAAACTGGAGATAGATATAGACAAAAATAACGGACAAGAGCTGAGCGCCCCAAGCAAAGGTGAGATGACAAGAACGATAATAGAAACAGCAGCCTGCGCCGGGGAGTTTAGGTTTTATAAAAATGACGATATGCTGTTTTCTTTAAAGTCAAATAATGTGAGTTTTGAATACGAGGCATAATAGTATAATTTGGCGCATCCATATTGGATGCGCCAAATCAACGCACCAATGTAGAGTGCGACGAACACATATAACGCTCTCATCAGTCTGAACAATTTCCAATCCGCGCACCCGTGTAGGGTGCGACTCCCTTACGGTAAAAATTAATGGAAAGGCAGCAAATATTTCAATCCGCGAACCCGCATAAGGCACGACACAACTTCTTTAATTCATCCGTTGTAAGTTTAACATTTCAATCCACACATACGCATAGTGGGTGACTTATTTTCTCATGTTTAGGTTTCTCTGATTCTATTTTAAAATTTAAAATTGCTAAACTGGTGTTAAAATTTTTTAATTTTTACAGCTTTTATCTATACACATTTATAAACTAGGGTCTATTCTTTTTTTACAATTTCTGCAAATTTCATAATGCTTTTGAGTTAAAAACTCTTCATCCTTTGTTGGTTTTACTCCGCCATCAACAATCCACTGTAATTCAATACAATAACCTAGTTCTATTTCTTTTTTCAACATTGGACAATCAACATCATCTACTATTTTAGTCATTTATTCATCACCTTATATATTATATTTGCAGTACAAACAGTAGTATAATTTCAATCCACGCACCCGTGTAGGGTGCGACTGCAAAAATGTATAAAATTGGTATATTTTTATTCTTATAATTGTTATATTGCGGCATAATATTTAAATCTTTAATATAATATGTGTTTATAAGAATGCCTCTTATTATATATTTTTGTAAAAACGCGGTGCGAACCTCCCGGGGAAATCATGTGAGCTTACGGTTCGCACCTAAAATATTAGGGGGTCATTAACATAGTGTGATGGCTTTATACCTATGTGCTCAACTTTGCTTTTGTAGTTGTTTCCGAAATAATAAAAACGCAGACTATCTGTTTCTTTGTCTATTATTTTCTCTAACTTATGTAACAGCATTTTTGATTGTCCTGCGTCAAGAAAACACTCAAATACTGAATTTTGTACTCTTTGACCATAGTTAACACACTGTTTTGCTACTTTTCTTAACCTTGTCTTTCCGGCGGGGGTTACGGTGTTTACATCATATGTGATTAAAACAAGCATGAAACTCACATCATTTCCATAGTAATGGAGGATATGCGTCCGTATCGCCGCGGATATATCTTGCCAGCAACTGTGCTTGTACAAGTATTGCCGTGCCCCACTGCATTTTTTCTTTTGTGAAAGGATGTGCTATTGTCTCTTGTTTTTTGTTCTGCCATTGGCTCAGAATCGTTTTTCTTGCTTCATCACAGATAGTAACCGCTCCGCTCTCTTTTTGAGAAAAACTATCTATGGTGACTTCCCGTCTGTTTATTAGGCTTAATACAAATCTGTCGGCCAGTATGCTCCTAAACTCTTCCATCAAATCAAATCCAAGCGACAGCCTGCCAGGTCTGTCACGGTGCAGGAAGCCTACATATGCGTCTAAGCCGGCCGCCTCGGCTGCGGCAGATGTTTTATGTGCAAGCAGAGTATAAACATAGGACAGCATAGAGTTTACAGGGTCTAGAGGAGGGCGCTTGTTTCTTCCGTTAAACAGAAATTCGTCCTTTTGCTGAAGTATCATTTCATCAAATACGCCAAAATATATGCTCGCTCCGTAAATATGCCGCCTTCAATTGTGCGGAGATTTTCTTTCCATTGCCGTTCTATATATATGAGCGCCCATTGTCTGGGACAGAAAGCGAAATGCTGGATTCCTCCCAAAGGCAGAAAATCATCCTCATTATATTCCATTAAACTCCTCCGCTTCAAGGCCGCTTAGAGGTTCAACTGATATAGAATAATCCGCAAGCGACTTGCCTTCGCCGCTGACAACTACTTTTAAACTCCTGTGTACTGTGGCGGAGGAGTATTGCCCTGCTTTGCAGTTATGTTTCCACCAGTATACCTTTAAAATTTCCATACTGCCGTCAGGTCTTGCTGATGAGCAATCGTTTTCAAACAGGGTGCAGAGAGCCTTTTTAATTTGCTCGGCGTCCTCCTCGGTAAAGCCCGTCTTTTCAGCAAGCTGAACGTTAATGCTGCCGAAAAATTTGTATACTCCGAAATCAACCCTGTGTTTTGAGCCCATTGTGTCTGACGCTTTTGCTTTTCCGGACGCACTGTTTACGCTTTTGGTTATCTGCATGCTTGTAACGTCGATAGGTTTAATGCTCACCGCGGTTTGGACTGTTACAGGCCCTCTGACTCCAACTGATAGATTGTCGCCTTTAAACGCAAACACTTGTCCGAAACTGCGAACGTCTATCCATTCTTTGCAGGCGGTTTCTGCATATTTATCAACGTCTTTTTTTATTGCTTTTAATTCTTCGCACGCGTCGGCGCGTTCGTGGAGGCTGTCAAAGCCGTCGTCTTTTCTTTCATTAGATTGTACAAATATTTTTTCTCCCAAGTCTTGGAGACGGTTTCTGATTTTTCTTTTAAGGCAGACGTCTGATACCTCGCCGTATCCGTCATAATTTATTCTCGGTCTGTTCCCGTCGAGCGGGTCTCCGTTAGGGTTGGCTTTGTTAACTGAAAATACCACAGCAAAATCAATTTTGTTTTGTAAAGTACTCATTAGTTTTCCTCCGTTTCTTTTGTTTCGTCTTTTTTATCATGTTTTTTTAATAGTTCTGCTTTTTGGCAAGCATATCCCAATAAATATTGTGGGTCGAGCGGTTTGTTATTCATAAAGTCATTGGCGCTTATTTCAGCAATGACTTTTTGCATCTCGTCGTACAGCCATGTGCTTGAACTATAAAGCTTTTCAACATACGGAAGCAGTTTTTCATCAATTACCATAAGCGTTTTGGCCGGCTGTATTCTGTATTTGCTTCTAAGTTTTATAGCGTTCGGAGGACGCTTGTCTCCTGATTTATACAAAACATAGTCTTCAATTTGTTCGGCATAGGCCAATACCCTGCCGAAAAGATAGCTTCTGTCTTTGTTGCTTATATCTAATGACATGCTGTAGTTCATCCCTTTCGTATCATATATGTATTTATTTATAATTGAACATGTTATGCTGGTCGCTTTGCTCAATTCCCAGTCCTCATTAAAAGAGTGAGGATTTGAAACTCTTTGCAGTGACTTGTTCATAAAATCTTTGGGCATGCGTTTGCCGTCGGTTATGCAGGATATTAGTATTTCCATCAAATGCTTTTTTTGTTTTTCGTCAACATTTCTTCCGTAGGCAGCATATATAATATCGTTTATTGAAGGCGCGCCGGTGAACTCAATATGTTTTAATTCTTGTTTTCCGTCCGGTAAAATCTTGCTGACTAGTTTATATTTGTGATTCCAAACGCAGGTCGTATGCCAGGTTTTTATTCTGTCAAGATAATCGTTTGGTGAAAATTCACGGTAGTATGTAATAGACAGCCGCCCCGGAGTTGCTGATTCCAAAATCATAATAATAACATTGTCATTATCAGGTATTTTGTATATATATCCATTTACTGCCAACTCAACAAGCTTGGCATACTGTCTTTCAGAATTATAAATTGCTGCCGGCGCTTCATCTCCAAACGGGTCGCCGCCAGCCGTTATGTCATAGGTGTCCTGTAACGGGGTCGGAATATCCTCGCCGCCGACGCACCAAACCACAACTGTTTGGTCTCCGGTTGAAAACCCTTGGTTACTGACCAGCCATCTGAGCGCACTGTGTGCTTTATCAGAGCTTTCAAATCCAACTGAGAATACGTTTTCCTTATTTTTGAATCGTCCTCTATATGTGAAACCGTATTCATCGTTTGCAGAGATTAGTCTTGCGCTGTCTCCGGTTGTTCGTATTTTTGTAGGGTGCTTATAGGTTACAGCCTGGGTGGTTCCGCTGACGAAACATATAGACTTTTGTTTGCGGTTTTTGCGGTCGTATTCCATATAGGAATTCATCAGTTCAGAATTTGTGTTGCATTCAAAAGAGTTTCCGTATTTATCCTCAACCCGAAAACGTACAACAGTCTTTAATATATCAGCAGGCTTATTGTCTTTGTCGCCGTTCCATTTTAACTTTTCCTCCGGAAGTATTAAACCGGATTCTATCAAGTCATGAAACACAGTGCCGCGTTTTATGTATTTATATATTGCTTTAACTTGGTTTGGACAATTTTCGTCATTGCACCAGTCAGAAAGCTGGGCGCAGTATTTTTCATAATTTTTTGAATTATCTTGCTTAGCTATGTATCTTTGCGCGTCGCCGGCTATATATTTTAAGTTGTCATAAACAATATGCGGCGCGTTATTGCTGCTGCGCACAGCGGAATCTTCAGTGCATGGGGTTATCGTTCTTGCTTCTGCTTTTGTCAGCGGACGTATACGCAGCAGCTCGCCGGATTCATTCAGAAATATCTCGGCGTGAGCATTTTGAACGGTGTGGGAAGGAGGAGCAAGAGGCATGCTGCAGCGTTTTAATAATTCCGGGCTGTCTTTTAATTTTTCATATGTCTCACAGAGAGCGTTTATCCAGCTCATCCAAATACCCCCCCGCGTTCAAATTCTTCTGCGCCTGAAAAGTTTTTTCCGGGTATAAATGGTTTGATTTTATATTTTTCAGTATCCATCACTATTGAACATTCTTCAGGACGTATAAACTCTATAATTCCGTTTTTCATCTGAGCATTCCAAAGCCGGGTCTGCATTTTTTCAAGCCCGGATTCATCGGGATAAGTGATACCATGAACCATTATGCCAAATGACATGCTTTCATTATCATAATAACCGTTTCCTTCCCCAAAAGTGCAGGGTTCGACATATCCCTGACATTCCCTGGCGCCTAGAAAAATATCACGTCTTCCGCCCCGGTCCAGCATACGTTTGGTGATGAAAAAGTGTTTATTCTCATCTCTGTCAGCCGACAGCTCTTCTCGCTGCATGTTCCATTCAAAATGGGCTTCTACCTGGTACTCGGCGTCTATTAAATATGTATATATTGACAGGTCATTAGAATTGTTTTGATATTTTGGAACGCGTATGCCTCTTGATTCGGTGCGTATGGGATTGATTATTCTCACCCTATCTATGTACCATATAAACGTCGGCTTCCAGTATATACTTTCACATATGCCTTTTAAGGCCTGATATGTGGGAACTGAATAGCTGAACTTTTCGCCCCCCGCTTTGGTTATAGGGTCGCTGAACAGTGCGGTGCGTCCGGTAAGGCGAAAGCTTATTTTGTTTTCTTTGTTCAAAAAAATCACCTCTTTAATATTTTAAAATTCTAAATCCGGTTTCATGTATACTCCGTAATTTTCATCATAAAACCTTCTGTTGAGAACAAATGTTCCTGTGTCTTCTATAATAAATATTCCTCCGCTGTCTTTCAGCTGCCGTATTTCATTTTCATACAGCGATACGCTGTACGCATAACTCTTTTGGAGCAATTTGGTCTTTTGGCTGATTTCTGAGCGTCCGTTTAAGCTGTTAATTATTTCAGCTCCGTCTTCATATGGAACAAGCACAGAATATGTTTCGCTGCCGATAACTGAAAAATTATCCCCGGCTGCCGCGAAGGCTTGTTTTAAAAAAGGCAGAGGTCTTGCAGTGTGAGATTCGATTGAAAATTCGTTTTTCGAAAGCAGACAAACAAGTGAATCTTCTTTAGGCAGTTTTACCACATAGTCAAACTCGCTTAAATTGCTTGTTGGGACTTTTAGATATTCGTTGTAATACGCTTCTATTGCTTCACGTGAGAGCAAATCAATATTTTTTCTGCGGGACATCACGGCTTCAGTGCATTCTTTTGCTTTTGCTATCTCAGGGAGACTTGAGAGATTTTCACCCTCGGCCCGTATAAGATATACTTCACGCAGTCCGTTGAACTCTCCTTCTCTGTTGCACCGTCCTGCCGTCTGAATCAAACTGTCAATACCGGCTAAAGCTCTTACAGCGCACGAAAATGATAAATCAACGCCGGCCTCTATCAGCTGGGTGCTTATTACCACAAGTTTTTCAGCTGAATCAATATTGGCCTTATTATTCAGCTTTTGCGTCCGTTCTTTAATTTCTTTGATTAGTTTATCTCTATGTGCACGGCAGAGTTTGGTGGTTAGCAAAATTTTCCGGCAGTCAGAATTTATGGAATCATATACGGCGCGGGCGGTCTTGGTAGTGTTAAACACCAGCAAGACAGACGGGTTTCTTATTAAACGTTCGTTGACGAACTCTGCTATTTCTTCATAGTTCATACTTTTATCGCTTAGATTTATAGCTTTAACCCTTTTGAGAGCTCCGTCAGTTTCTGAACTGTAAGGAACAATATCAGGAGGAACACTGAGTTTTATTGGATGTTCGCTTTTGCTTGACTGCGGCATGGTGGCTGTGCATAAAATTATAGTGGATCCGCATACTTTGTGCAGAAAGTTTATTGCTTCGTTAAATAGGCTTAAAGTTTTAATGGGTACCGCCTGAACCTCGTCTATAATAATAACAGAGTTGCAAAGGGCATTCATACGGCGCTGGCAGCCTGGTTTTCGTTTATATATGGAGTTAAGAAACTGAACCACTGTTGTAAGTATTACCGGCGCGTTCCACCTCTGTGTATATAATGAATATTTTTCGTCATCATCGTTGATGAAACCTGAATGGTGTTCCAAAACCATATCATCACCGCAAATCTCTTTGACTGCGTCGGCGGTTTGGTCAAGAATTGTGGTGTATGGTATAACATAATAAATATGGCCGCAATTATGCTTTTGGGCATGATGAAGTGCAAATCTCAGTGATGACAGTGTTTTTCCGCCGCCGGTCGGAACATTGAGCCTGTATATTCCTTTGTTATCGGAAAAATCACAGCATTTTTGAGACACTTCGCATCTAATTTTGTTTAGTGTTGTGTTTGGGGAAAATGACGCGGCTTTGGCTTCCATTTTATTTACGGCTTCTGACCAATCAATCGGCTCAGCTATAAGAGGGTCAATATCAGCCTCAAAGCAGTATGCGTCATAGCGGTCGCTGTCTACCAAAGCAGAGAATAAAAGCTTTTGCAGCATTCCGCGGGAAAAAGCGTTGAATGGTTTCATCTTTGCTGTAAAATCTCTTACTTCTGCAACAGCCTTTTTATAAAGTTCTTTAATTTCGCTTTCGCTGATTACAGTTTCAAAAAATATTTCGGCTGCCTTTTGATAAAAATTGTCAGTTGTATTCATTTTGTTTAAGAAGCCATTTTTCGAATCTACGGTAATGCAGTCAAAAAGCCCGGTATGGTGTGAATAAACCGCGTCTGTAATAAGCTGAGCTGTATACTGCTCGATAACGTCTGCCGCCGACGTATAAAAGTTTCGGTAAATATATAGAGCTCCGGTTTGTGCGTGATGAACAGTTCCGCGCGCCGAACTGTCGTTTTTGCGTATGTATTCCTGAAACTAGGGAGACGCCTTTCCCATATCATGAATCAATCCTGTCAAGTATCCCAAAATCCCAAGACCTGCTTTTTTCATTGTTTTTGAACAAAGAACCGCAGCATTTTCAGAATGATTTAAAATTGTTTGTGTTTTGTCTTTATCGCTAATATATCGGGCTATAATATCCACTTTTATCTCCGTATGTTAAAACATTAAAAAATTTATTGTAATTTGTTATATTATAAAATAAAAAGAAAAATTTTGTAAGACATTTGTGATATTTGTTAAAAATAATTATTTGTAGACTTAAAAACGTATACGCCATAGGGCACAAGACAGCGCTTTATGGCGTATTGTTGTATGTTTGAAAATTTATAAAATACGTTTATTTAAAAGGCAAAGTTATCTCGATTTCAAGACCGTCTTTATTTTTTGCATTAAATGTTCCGCTGTGGGCGGTTATGATTTTATAGGCCATAGGCAGCCCAAGTCCGTGGGCAGTCTTTGGAATTTTATTTAAATTGGTTAAGATTTTTTCATCAGCACCGGCGCCGTTGTCTTTTATATTAATACATATGTCAGTATCATTTTGCCAAGCCGATATAAAAATTTTGCATCCGTCTTTGTTGTGAACTATACTGTTGTTTATGAGATTGAACAAGGCGCGTTCAAGAAGCGGCTCATCCCCCATAATTACTGCATTCTCACAGTTTAAATTTAATTCTATTGAATATTTATCGGATAACCCGCTGTTTAATATATCCGTAACTATGTTTCTTATTAAAGTGCATATCTTTATCTCTTTTTTTCGGTTAGGCTGCATGTCATACTCTAAAGAAGAAACTAAGTTTAAATCTTCAATAAGTTTTTTTATTTTTAAGGTTTGTTCTGTTATTATTTTGGCTTTTTCTTTATTTTCGCCGTCTGTTTCCGAAAACAGTTCTTCAGAATATCCGAGTATTACCGAAAGAGGCGTCCGTATATCGTGTGAGACGCCTGAGATCCAATTAGAACGTGCGGTATCACGCTGTTTGATTATTTGATTTTTTCGTTCTATTGAAACAGATGTAGTATTGATGTTCTTAGCGACTTCTTTAAAAATACCGTTTTCAGACATGTGTACAGGTTTTTCTTGTTTTAAGTTTTGTATACCTTGTATCAGCATTTTTATTTTTTTATATAGGCCGTTGCCAAAAACGCAGGCTAATAATATAGCAAGGCAAAGATTAAATATCAGTACCGCCAGTATTCTTTGCGGCAGGGTATCGAACCAATGCATCGAAAACTCAATATTATATTTTCCAACGCTGTTTTTGGGATATCCCAATATAAGGAGACCATAGTCACAGACTTTCTCATACACCGGATAGTCGTTTAAGAACCAGCGTGATATAACGGCAATATCATTTATATTATAGCTCGCCGGAATATCGTCCGGCACGTTTTGACCCCATACTACGTTTCCGCTTTCATCTATAAGTATACACCACGAACCCTGCGGAACGGCAGTTTCATCGGCAAGAATGTATCCGTCTTCGGTGTAGGTAAATGCTTCTGATATGCGGCTGAGAGTTTTTGTCTGAGATTCGGGATATATTTTTGCTGTGTCAGCCGCCGTCATAGAGAAGCTGAAAAAGTTTATCAGCAGCAATAAAATTGATATGCCGGACGCAAGCAGGATAAAAAACGTAAATATTTTTATGGCGGTTTTATTCATTGTCTGAAACCTCCAGTTTGTATCCAAGCCCTTTTACGGTAATAATATGTTTGGGCTTTGAGGGGTCTGTTTCAATCTTTTCTCTAAGACGTCTTATATGCACCATTAATGTGTTTTCGTATCCGTAGTAACCGTCTCCCCATGCGGCAAGGCATAAAGCGTCATAAGTCACGATGCGGTTTTTGTTTTCATAAAGTTTTTTTAAGATTATAAATTCCTTTGCAGTTAGCGGAATTTCTTCTTCCCTAAATTTAACTGAAGCGGTTTCAAGATTTATAACTCTGTCCGAGAGTTTAATGTCTGTATTCTTAATAACCGGTTTATAAGTTCGTTTTAAAACGGCAGTAACTCTTAGAACAAATTCACTTGTAAGGAACGGTTTTACTATATAGTCATCGGCTCCCAGCCCGAGACCGGTGAGCCTGTCGTCCGCTTCGCCGCGCGCGGTTAAAAAAATAACGGGTGACTGGGAAAACTTCCGTATATCCTCATATAGAGCAAAACCATTGCCGTCCGGAAGGTTTACATCAAGCACGAAAAGGGATATGTTTTGTTCTTTGGCAATTTGCAAAGCATTGCTGCAGTTTTCGGATTTAAAGATGTGATAAAAGCCGCTTTCAAATAGTTTGTTTTCAAGAAGCTTTAACAATTCTTTTTCATCGTCAACAATAAGTATTTTTTTATTTTTTATTTCATCCATTTTTATCACCTGACTGTATTATACCATAATCGGCTGATAGATAAAGCGAATATTTTTAATTTTTTCTGATTTAAGGTCAGCGTAAGGTTAAGTTAAGTCTGATGAAAGAATGAGGTGTTAAAATCGTTATAAATTAAATGAGAAAGGAAGTTTTATCATGTCAAATCAATTAGTAAGAACGTTCGGATTATCTAAAAGATATGGTGATTCACTGTCTGTCAGTAATTTGGATATGACGGTAAGCGAAGGGAAAATATATGGTTTTTTGGGACCAAACGGAGCGGGAAAAAGCACCACACTTAAGATGCTGCTGGGTCTTGTCCGCCCTTCCGGCGGAGAAATTGATGTATTCGGCAAACGGTTTAACTCAAAAAATAGAATGAAAATTCTTAAAAATATTGGCTCTCTGATAGAAACGCCCTCGTATTACGGACATTTAACCGGAAAAGAAAATTTGGAAATAATTCAGACTATACTCAAAGTTCCAAAATCTAATATTGACAAGGTGCTTAAAATAGTGCGCCTTGAGTCCCAGGCTGAGAAAAAGGTCAGGGCGTATTCACTGGGAATGAAGCAGAGACTTGGGATTGCTTCAGCGATGCTGGCGTTTCCTAAATTACTGATACTGGACGAGCCGACAAATGGGCTTGACCCGTCGGGAATACAGGAAATCAGGGATTTGATACGGTCTTTGCCGAAAAAGTATGGAATGACTGTGATAGTTTCAAGCCACTTGCTTTCGGAGATAGACCAAATGGCGGACGATATTGGAATAATAGCTAAAGGGCGTATGATGTTTCAAGGCAGTCTTGAAGCGCTTCATACTATGGGAGAAGGAAAAAGCCTTGAGGAAATTTTCTTAGAGTTAACAAAAGGGGAGGAGAGCCTGTGAAGAGATATTTATTTTGTGAGTATAAGAAAACAAGAAGAAAATATATTTTTGTTATGGCAGTTGCCATAACCGCTGTGGCGTTATGCTGGGGATTATATGGAAAGTATAATGAGAGCGCATTAAAAAGCGGCTGGATGATGATGCTCTATCAGCTTCCGCTTTTGAATACAATTTTTATGCCGCTGCTGGCAATTGTAGTGGCCTCAAGATTTGCCGGTATAGAAACCTCAATGATGAAACAATTATGTTCGGTTATGCCGAAGCAAAGGCTGTACGACGCTAAACTTATATATAGCTTATCTATTATAATTGTTTCATTGCTTATACAGTTTGCCGCAGTCTATATAGCAGGCAGATGTTTTGGATTCAGCGGCAGGTTTCCTATAGAATTGTATGCCTTATATTTTATGTTTACAATAGTTCCGGCCGTGGAAATATATGTTTTTCAATTCAGTGTTTCTATGCTTTTTAAAAATCAGGCAGTTCCGTTTTTTATTGGAGCGATTGGAGAATTTATTGGATTATTTGCACTGTTTCTTCCACAATACCCATGGATAAGAAACTCGGTTATTTGGGGTCATTACGGAGCTCTTCAGTTTGTGGGAGGAGATTGGGACAAAGTGACAAGGATAAGCACGTTTTACTTAATGGATATTAATTGGGTTATGTTTTCAGTATCGATATTATTATGCGTAGCCTTTTATTTTATAGGACGGACTTTATTTGTCCGCAAGGAGGTATAAAAATGATTTTAAGTATTATAAACGCTGACAGAAAAAAATTAAAAAGAGCGCCGCTGTGGCTTGCTTTTATATTTATGCCGATAATTCCGGCCTTGCTGGGCACTTTGAATTACTCAGCCAATCTGGAAATATTGGAAAACGGCTGGTATAGTCTCTGGACACAGAACACTCTGTTTACATGTTATTTTTTTCTGCCGATAATGCTGGGTATTTACTGCTCATATTTAATCAGTATTGAAAGAGTGAATCATAACTGGAATAAGGTGCTTTCAATGCCCGTCCCGGTTTGGCAGGTGTTTTTGTCAAAGCTGATAATTTCTTCGTTTATGTTGGTTATCAGCGAGGTTTGGATAGGTGTTTTATTCATTGTTTCAGGAAATTTGGCGGGTATTGACTCTGCGCTTCCTTCGGAATTGCTTGTTTGGCTGGGGTGCGGAACTTTGGGCGGAATAGTTTTGGTGTCTGCCCAGCTTTTGGTTTCTTTAATAATTAAGAACTTTGCAGCCCCTGTCGGTATAGCTTTAATAGGCGGACTTTCGGGTTTAGCCGCGCTGGCAAAAGGTTTCGGTCATATATACCCATATTCGCTTATGGCGTTTGGAATGAATTCCAATGCGCCTCAGCGTCTAATGGAAGGGGGATATTTAAATTTTACTTTGATATGTATTATCTATATTGTTATTTTCACAACAATCGGAAGCGTCTATCTTTCAGTAAAGGAACAAAAATAAATAACATAGTTAATAAGACTGTGGCTGCAAATCATCAGCCACAGTCTTTATTAATTGAAAGCAAGCTTCAGCTTACATACGTTTATATGGGTGAAGATTTAAAGTGTTTTGCGCATATGTCAGTGCTTGTTTATGCCATATCGCCTGTAAGCCGCAGGATTTCACATGTTAAACGACACTTTCAATATATCAGTACAGATTTTATTATATTCTAAAAGTTTCTTGTTTTTAACCTTTCTGTATATTTACTGCTTTTGGGTTACAATTATATTTTATTAAATAAAATTATATTGCCGATTAAAATAATTTATAGAAGTATTTATATAAATTGTTTGTTGGATTTTGTTCACACATTAGGGTATTAAAGCATAAATACATTGATTTATATTTTCACCTATTTTGCCGGTTTATTTGCTGTTTAAAAAACTTTCTATATCCTCCGGTGTTATCTTGCCGTGTTCTTTTTCAAAATCGTCAATAAGCGAGCGCATTAAATACAATATTTGACCGCTGCCGCTTCTGCCGTTATACCTGGCGACATAATAAAACTTGTTAAGAAAATCTGAATCTACTCTAATGCTAATATGTTTTTTCTTATTCATAAGTATTCCCTCCTATAATTAATACTGCACTAAGTTTTAGTGATTTATGAATTGATTTTACACTACAAATGTGATATAATTTCACAAATGCACTAAGTATTAGTGCACAATATTTAAAGGAGAAATTTACGTGAAAAATATAAAATATAAAATTCATAGAATTTATCGTCTTGCTTCTAAAGTAAACTTATATTTAAACTTATCTGTAAAACCTGACGATAAACGTATAAAAGCAGGACTTAATGAGATTAAAACAGTTATAGAAAAAATATTATCAGAGAGCTAAGAAGAAATATAAAAGTGTCTTTTTAGGTATATTTTTAATATTTAATAAATAGAAAAAAGATTATTTTTAAGTTTAAACGCGATAGAGGAAGTATTATTAATAATATATGAAAATAAAAATATATTTAATTGAATTTTTTGTGATAAAATTAGATATAACTTTATATAACATATATTAAAAAGTTTAAACATTTTTATATAAATATTTTATTATATTTCTGCATTATCAAATCAGGTTTTATCCGCTGTAAAAGCAGAGGAGTCCCGGTAAAATTTTAAATTTTATTTTATGATAATGTTATGCTGTCTGATTATATGAACGCTGTGCATTCAATAGCAGTTCTAGTAAAAGATACTTAATTATTGAAAGCTATTGTAAGTTAATTTAATTATAACACGTGCACTTTAAAAAGGTTAAGTCACAGTTTATAAATTAGGAAAACGAATTTTTTGTATTCAAATTAATTTTTCTGTCCGCCATATTAACGTCTTTAAGCTGCTAACATTTTACTAAGCAACTATGTATTTTAACCATCCTAAAAACACAATATATAGTAATAAATAAATTGGGGCAAATTATTTTTGAACTCTACCTACAATGTGGAGAGGTTATAATAAAATTAACAGAAATATAAAGAGCATATATAAAAAATATGTGTTTGCAAGCATCGGAGGGCTGTGACCACACTTTTCTTAAAAAGTGTGTGTTATACATATGATTTTATTTTGCCATAATCTACAATGTCATTATTATGAATACTCAATGTAGATGAAATCTGCCGCGTAGGCGCGCAGTCGCGGTAAAGTTTATTATTAAATATGATATAATAAACTGTTTTAAATACGTTCACGCTATGTGTGAGATGACTGCTCACCTAACGAGGTGTGCGTAAGCACACCCTACCGATGTTCACTAAAAACACCATTTGGGGGCGAGTTTTCTCTTGAACTCCACCTACAATATGGAGAGGTTATAGTAAAACCAACAGAAATATAAAGATCATATATAAAAAATATGTGTTTGCAAGCATCGGAGGGCAGATTTAATCTGCCGCGTAAGGCGCGCAGTCACGGAAAAGTTTATTATTAAATAGGATATAACAAATTGTTTTAAATACGTTCACGCTTTGCGTGAGATGACTGCTCACCTAACGAGGAGGACGTGTACGCAATATATCACAATTAATAACGTATATAAATTATTTAGAAATACCATCTGCTTATATGCTATATAAATAAAATTATTTTATAATGGATAAAATTTATAAAAAGTTCTTGACATTAGAATTTTATGTGCTATAATCTATATCATACTTACTTGGTATGAAAACTAGGAATGGAGGAAAAGTGCAGATGGATAGAAGAAAAGAATGGAAGTTTGAAACGAAACAGCTTCACGTCGGACAGGAGGAAGCGGATTTGGCTACAGGTGCCCGCGCTGTTCCTATATATATGAGCTCGTCTTATGTGTTTAAGGATTCTCAGCAGGCAGCTGACAGGTTTGCTTTGCGTGAGGGCGGAAATATATATGGAAGACTGACAAATCCCACACAGAGCGCTTTTGAAGAGCGTATAGCGGCTCTTGAGGGGGGCGTTGCCGCTTTGGCGGTTGCCAGCGGAGCAGCTGCCATAACGTATACTTTCCAAAATTTAGCCAAAAGCGGAGAACATATTGTGTCCTCCAAAACCATATACGGCGGAACTTACAATCTTCTTGCCAGCACTCTTCCGGATTATGGTATTACGGCAACATTTGTTGACCCGTCAGATACGCAGAATTTTGAAGACGCGGTTCAGGAAAACACCAAAGCTATATTTATTGAAACTTTAGGAAACCCAAATTCCAATGTTTCGGATATAGAGGAAATTGCAAAAATAGCTCATAACCATAATATTCCTTTAGTTGTCGACTCAACGTTCACCTCGCCTTATTTGATAAGGCCGATTGAGTACGGCGCGGATATAGTTGTTCACAGCGCTACAAAGTTTATCGGAGGGCATGGCACAGCTCTGGGCGGAGTAATAATCGACGGCGGAAAGTTTGATTGGGAAGGCTCAGGAAAGTTCCCTGATTTGGTAAATCCCAATCCGAGCTATCATGGAGTCAGCTTTTCTAAAGACGTGGGAGCGGCTGCTTTTGTTACAAAAATCAGGGCGGTTCTGCTTAGGGATACAGGAGCCACTCTGTCACCGTTCCATGCGTTTTTGTTTTTGCAGGGGCTTGAGACTCTTTCGTTAAGGGTTGAAAGGCATGTTGAAAACACGCTTAAAATAGTTGAATTTTTAAATAATCATGAAAAAGTTGAGGCTGTTCACCATCCGTCCTTGCCGGGAGAACCAACGCATGAGCTTTATGAAAAGTATTATAAGAACGGTGCGGGTTCTATATTTACCTTTGAGATTAAAGGCGGTACGGAAGAGGCACAGCGGTTTATAGACAATCTTGAAATTTTTTCTCTGCTGGCAAATGTGGCGGACGCAAAAAGTCTGGTAATTCATCCGGCAACCACCACGCATTCACAGCTGAGCGCCGAAGAGCTGGAGGAACAAGGGATAAAACCAAATACAATTAGGCTCTCTATCGGACTTGAAAATGCAGATGACTTGATTGCGGCGCTGGGAGACGCTTTTGAAACAATATAACAAATACCTCCGTTTTGCAGGAGTATTAATTAAGTTTTGAGGCACCTATTACGTTATAGCATTAAAGCATGATTGAGCTGCTTTGTGAAAAAAACTTTGAATGGTATGGTATTATTTTCATATTTTTGATATAATAGTTACAATATAAATTGTCTGAAAGAGGGAAAAACAATGAGTAAAGTTGTAAAGAGTATTACTGAACTTATAGGAAACACGCCGATGCTGGAACTGACAGGTATTGAAGAAAGTCATAGTCTGGAAGCGTCTGTTATCGCTAAGCTTGAATATTTTAATCCTTGCGGAAGCGTAAAGGACAGAGTTGCTAAAAATATGATTGAGAATGCGGAAAAAAATGGTGACTTAAAGCCCGGGTCGGTTATTATTGAGCCGACCAGCGGAAATACCGGAATCGGTTTGGCTTCTGTTGGAGTTTCAAAAGGATACAGAGTTATTATAACAATGCCCGAGACCATGAGCGCTGAAAGAAGAAACTTGATGAAAGCATACGGCGCAGAGCTCGTGTTAACTGAGGGCTCAAAGGGGATGAACGGAGCTATTGCAAAGGCTGAGGAATTGGCAAAAGAAATACCCGGAGCGTTTATACCGGGGCAGTTTTCAAATCCGTCAAATCCACAGGCGCACTTTGAAACAACAGGACCGGAAATATGGGAGCAAACCGGCGGCAATGTTGATATTTTAGTTTCAGGTGTTGGAACCGGCGGAACTATAAGCGGAGTGGGAAAGTTTTTAAAATCTAAGAATCCGAATATAAAAATTATTGCGGTGGAGCCTGAATCATCTCCGGTTTTGTCAGGCGGAAAGCCGGGTCCTCATGGAATCCAGGGCATAGGAGCAGGATTTATTCCCGAAACTTTGAATACAGAGATTTATGATGAGATAGTCACCGTCGCTGACAGTGACGCCTATCAGACCGGGAGGAAACTGGCAAAGACAGAAGGGCTGCTTGTGGGAATCTCGTCAGGCGCGGCTGTTTGGGCGGCTGTTCAGGCTGCAAAACGTGCGGAAAACAAGGGCAAGACTATTGTTGCCGTACTTCCTGACACAGGCGAGAGGTATTTATCGACTCCTATGTTCACACAGGCATAGAAATTATTGAGACTTCAGAAACGCTAAAAAACACGTGATGTTCTAATGACCTAAGTTTTGGTTTGTTTAGAACATTGCGTGTTTTTATTATAAAACGATTTTTTTATTAACTTTTATTTATTCTGTTCGAACATTGGGTATCATGGAAAGGACATAATAAAGCGGACAGAAACTTTTAAGGTCATTAATAATAAAAAGAAGTATAAAATACATTCGATTTTTTGTTTTGTTTTCTGTTGACTTTCCGCCTACAATGTAATGATTAGAATAAAGAGGACGTAAATGTAAGAGTGAATTTTTATAACACAAACCCGGACGATGGGGTCACAGTTACACCTTCCAATGCTTGCAAAATCATATTTATTATAAAATTTATTTAGAATGGATAGTTAACATTTTAAAAGTATGGTAACAGCCATACCGTTGTTTGCTATACTACATTCTTTATATAATTTTTATTATATAACCTTAACATTTTTGTGCAATATATAGCAGCATTTCCAGTTTATTGATATAAGCCGCTTTGTATCATACACACTTTTTAAGCCGTCGGCAGTTTTAATTTCATAGGTGTGTATCTTACACCGTTTGTTATTTGTTCTGAGTCGGTGTTCTCGAATCCGAGGCGGTGATATATTGGAACTGCAAACGGCGAAGAGTTTACGGAAATATTACCGGTTAAGCTGTCTTTTTTTATAAACTCTAAAAGAGATTTTCCTATCCCTTTATTATGGTATCTGCCGTCGACAAAAAATAACGCAATATGACATCCTTTATTGCGCGTTGCGATAATACCAACCAACTCAGCATTTAGAAATGCTCCATACCAATGCAGTCTGTTTAAATAATTTGGGTCATGAATGCTATTGTAAAATTCGTCAACTCCGTGTTTACTGTATTCAGGCGCTTCGTATTCTAAAAATACTTTCCAGACCAATTTTAGGGCTGGTTCTATTTCGTTTTTATAAAGTTCTCGTAAATGCAAATAACCACTCCTTAATGGATGTACAGCTAATATTTATTTGCTTGTATTGGTAAGTAATTTTTAAAACGGCTTAAACCGGTTTTATAGTTTTCGGCTGTAGACCTCTAATATATAAGGTTCTTTATTTTTTAAATCTATTTTTTCTTCAGAATATTGATAAGAAAAACCGCAGGATAATGCCAAAGCTTTTGATATCTTGTTATTAGCCCGTGTTGAATAAAAAAACTCTTTTCCTCTCAAAGTATTGGCACAGTATTCAAGCAATAACTGTAAGGTTTGTTTGCCCAAGCCTTTGCCGGTATATTCGGGTCCCAGCGCAATGCCGGCGTCCTGAAAAATATGTGGGGATATTTCCTCAACCCCGGCAAAGCCAATAGCCTGACCATGTTCTTTTTCGTATATGAAGTATGTATCATGCGTCTTTTGATAAGTGATGGTTTTCTTTATTCTCTCTTTTGCTGATTCTTCTGTTTTGGTTATTTGCCATTGCATATATTTGGCTGTTTCCGGTCTTGACCAAACATTTTTGTACATTGATTCCCAATCCTCAAATTTTGCTTTTCTTAATACAATATCATCTGTTTCCATTGGATTCATATAGATTCCTCTCATTTTTTATTCAATAATAATTTATCTGAAGTATAGATTCATATAATAGATATGTTTGTAAGCTGCAGAGAACCGCAGGTTATATCTTTAGGAGTTATAAAATTAAATATTTATATATCAGCCGTCAACTGATTTTAGGGCGTTCATCTGATAATATCTGCCTTTTTTAGCCATTAGCTCGCTGTGGTTTCCGCTCTCAATTATCTGCCCTTTGTCTATTACTATAATATTATCAGCGTCTCTTATTGTTGAAAGTCTGTGAGCAATTATTATGCTGGTGCGGTTTTTCATCAGACGAATCAGCGCCCTTTGAATGTCTTTTTCAGTCTTTGTGTCTACCGAGCTTGTCGCCTCGTCCAGTATCAGTATCGGGCTGTCGCACAGCAATGCTCTAGATATTGCAATCAGCTGTCGCTGTCCCTCGCTTAACGTGTCCTGGCTTCCGGATACCAAAGTCAGATAGCCGTGGGGAAGCCGTCTGATAAATCCGTCGGCGTGCGAAAGTTTGGCGGCTTTTATAACTTCGCTTTCAGTGGCTTCGGGTTTGGAATATCTTATATTGTCTAATATCGTTCCGGTGAACAGGCTGGTATCCTGCAGAACTACAGAAAAACAGTTTTCAAGACTTTTCCGTTTTATGTCTTTAACATTTACTCCGTCGATTAATATTTTGCCTGAATCCACATCGTAAAACCTGGTTATCAGATTGACGATTGTTGTCTTTCCTGAACCGGTTTCACCTACCAAGGCAACATTCTGTCCGGGGTTTACCTTGAAAGAAATATTTTTTAGTATTTGTTTTTCATCGCTGTATGAAAAGCTGACGTCTTTAAATTCCACCCTGCCTTTCACATTATCTAAGTCTAAAGCATCTTCCGAATCCGCTGCTTCCTCGTTTTCATCCAGTATCTCAAAGACGCGCTCCGCACCGGCAAGCGCAGACTGAATATTGTTGAACAGCCCGGCAACAGAATTGAGAGGGTTGGCGAATTGTTTTGAATACGTCATAAAGCTGACTGCAGTTCCTATCAGCAGACCGTATTTTGTGCAGAGTATTCCTCCGACTATAGCGGTTATTGAAAAAGTAAGGTTGTTTATTATGTTCATCAGCGGCATCATATATCCCGCCCATATTTGAGCGCTGGTTCCGCTTTTCTTTAACTCTTGGTTGACCTTTGAAAAATCGGTTTGTGTGCTTTCCTCTTTGGAAAAGGCTTTTATCATTTTAAGTCCGTATATGCTTTCCTCAATAATACCGTTTATCTCGCCTAAACTTCGCTGTTGGTCATAAAAATGTTTTCTGCTTCTTTTAGCGATTACTCTTGTGAGTATGTAGACCAATGGCACGCAGGTCAAAACAGCCAGGGTCAGCGGTATGCTCAGAGAAAGCATAATGATAAGCGAGCCTGAGATTGTGAGTATTGCAGAAGCAAGCTGAGTTGCCGACTGTGCGATTGTCGTGCTTATGGTGTCGGCGTCATTGGTGATGCGGCTCATGGTGTCGCCGCGCGGTGTTGTGTCGAAAAAAGACAGCGGAAGTTTTTGCAGTTTAGAAAATATTTCGCTTCTTAAAGTCCTGACCAATTTTTGAGACACACTTAAAATTGCCGTATCACTAATTGTTGTTATCAGCCAGTTTGACAGATAGAGAGCGGCTATAACCGAAACTAAAATTATAAGGGAATGATTATTAACCGTTCTGAGCTCGGTGTTAAATGTGTTGAAAGTCTTACCCACAAAGTAGGGAATCAATACTGATATTCCGGAAGCCAGCAATGTAAGAAATACAGCGGAGATAACTATGCCTTTAAAGCGCATATACACTTTTATAAGGCGCATCAGAGTGCCTTTTTGGTCTTTTGCTCTCTCGGTGTTGCTGAACCTGGCGGCTCCGCCTACTTTTGGTCCTCCCATTCTAGGCAGCTCAATATTTTTTGCCATATTATCACATCCCTTCCGTGATACTGCCAATCTGAGAATCAAATATTTCTCTGTAAATGCTGCATTCCTCAAGCAGTTCGTCATGAGTTCCGAATCCAACGCGTTCTCCGTCCGATAATACCAAAATATTATCAGCAAACATGGCTGTCGAACACCGCTGGGTTATCAGGATAACGGTGGATTTATTATCTTCTGACAGGAGGTTGTCTCTAACCTTTGTTTCGGTGAGTGTATCAAGGGCGCTGGTAGCGTCGTCAAGAACCAGAATCGGTGAGTTTTTGATAAGTCCTCGGGCTATGGATATTCTCTGCTTTTGGCCGCCTGAAATATTAACGCCGCCGCTTCCTAAGTATGTGTCGATACCGTTTTCCATTTCATATATGAAATCGGCGCCTGATGCTTTTATTGCAGCTTCAACTTGAGCTTTTTCGGCTTTTGGGTTGCCCCATGTTATATTGTCCAGAACCGTGCCGGAAAACAGCATAGCTTTTTGAGGCACAAGGGCGACGCTTTTTCTCACAGTTTCAATATCAAGTTTTTTTATATCTTTGCCGTCAAACATGATACTGCTGTTCTTGTCAGGGTCATATAATCTGAGCAGGAGCCAGGCCAGCGTAGACTTCCCTGAGCCGGTCGGGCCTATAACAGCTAGGCTTTTCCCGGCAGGAACATAAAATGATAAATTTTTTATAGCCGGAACCCCGCTGCCGCCGGGATATGAAAAAGTCACATTGTTAAACTCAACCGTACCTGAAATAACGGCGTCTGAGTTATTCTCTGAGTTCTTGAAATCATCCTCACAGTTTAGTATCTCGGTTATTCTTGAAACTGAAGCTTTGGTCTTTACAAAAGTATTAAATATATTTGTTATCATCAGCAGAGAACTTAAAATCTGCGCCATATACACTATAAAGGCTGAAATCTGACCGGGCTGGGTCAGACCTAGAGTGAAAAGCCTGCTTCCGGCAAGCAGTGCGGCCGCGGAGCCTAAACCAACAACAAGGGTCAGTATAGGTGAAATAAAGGTTATTACTATTTGAGCATGCACGCCTTTTTTCATAAGGTTCGCATTATCGTCTTCAAACCTTGAGGCTTCGTCGGAATATGTTCCAAACGCTTTTATAAGCCTAACTCCCATTAAGTATTCTTCAACTACCGTATTAAGCCGGTCCATTGCCGCCTGGAGTTTTCCGAACCGGGGATATGACAGCCTCATCCCTAGATATAACAGCAGACCGACTATTATAACAACCAAATAGATTATTATGCTGAGCCGCAGGTTGAGTATTGAAGCGAGGATTATACTGCCGATACAGGTTAGAGGAGCCTTAAAAAATATTCTCATGGTGCCGTTTACGAATTGGGTAAGTTGGGTAACGTCGTTTGTCATTCTGATGATTAGAGAGCCGCTGTCGATTTTATCGTCGCTTCCCTGCCTGAAATTAAGAATTTTTGAAAATAAATCGTATCTTAAATCGGCTCCGAAGCTCTGAGAAACTTTGCTGGCTATTATATTTCTTGAGACGGCGAACACTGCGCCCAGAGCAGCAGCAAAAATCATGCGTCCGCCCCATAGGTATACGTTCTGTATCATACCAAGCTCTATGCCGTCGTTTATTATATGAGACATGAGCGTCGGTCCCAAAAGGTCGCAGAGAGCTTCTAGAGCTACGCATGATACAGCAATAAAAAACCAGTATTTATATTTGGTAAAATAGCGCATGTATATTTTCAAGTGCTGTCGACCTCCATTGATTTTATTGGTGTAGATATAATATTAAAAGCAGAGAATATTTATTAGCCAAAAGGGTTAATGACAAACTTTTTTAAGTATGTTCACGCTGCATGTTAGATAGCAGCTCACCTAACAAGGCGCACATGCACGCCCTGCTGTACTAAAAACACTTCTTATTTTTATGCCTTTAAAAAGTTTTAGATATTATCTTTTGGGTATTGCGGATAACGTTTTTTATCTTCCTCGGTTATTTGACGTATTGGTCTGCAGGGAACACCAAATGCTATAACATTGGGCGGAATGTCTTTTTTTACAACACTTCCGGCGCCTATTACAGAATTATCTCCTATTTCTGCACCGCCCAAAATGACAGTGCCGGCCCCAATCCAAACATTGTTTCCTATCTTTATCGGTTTTGCCACTTCTAAACCTGCGTTTCTTTGTTCAGCGTCAATCGCATGTTCGGCCGTTGTGATGCACACGTTTGGAGCAATAAATACATGGTCGCCTATTTCAACCTTGGCGCCGTCTGTGATTACAAGATTATGATTTGAGTAGAAAAAATCTCCAATATACAGGTTATATCCAAAATCGCACCAGAACGGAGCGGTAACTTTTGCGTTTTCGCCCAGGTTTCCAATAATTTGCTTTAGCAGACGATTTTTGTTTTCCTCATCTGAAGGTTTAATCTGATTATATTCATAACATAAATCAGTGCACTTTTCGATTTCATTTACAATTTCAGAATCATAATTTGCGTTGTATAAGTATCCTGCTTTTGCTTTTTCTTTCTCAGTCATTTTTATCTCTCCTAAAAATATATTTTTATAATAATCTATATTTTATAAAATATATCATAAAATTTAAAAGTCTTTTTTTGATATAGCGCCTAATGAGATGTGTAAACGTATAATATTACAACCAAGTTTGATTACTCTGCAATGTCTGTGACCCCACCAGTATGGTGGGTGTAATACAAAGTAACTTGTTTTATTATAGCCTTCAATGTCAATAAATTACTTAGTTGTGATGTATTGTGACCCCACCAGTATGGTGGGTGTAATACAAAGTGCTTAGTTGTGATGTATTGTGTTTGCACACCACGTTAGGTAACTGTCATATCACGCGAAGCGTAGAGGTGCTTAGAATAGTTTGTTATGAATCTTATTATAATGAACTTTTCCGTGACTGCGCGCCTTACGCGGCAGATTTCATCTGCCCTCCCGAAGCTTGCTGTACCATATTTTTTGTATCCTATCCATGTAGCCGCAATTGTTATTGAAGGTTATTCAAAACAAATTAATTTGTATCACACGCACCCTACAGGTGCGGTCACAGTTACACTCTTCCGAAGCTTGCTGTACCACATTTTTTATAAATATTTGTTATATAAACTTGATTTGTTTGTCTGTTTTTTTGGAGACTTTCCGGTAATTATAAAACTTAAAATATATTTATAACAAAATATTGAACATTTCACAGCTCTTAAAAACTTTTAATTTTATTCTGCATTTAAGAGTATATCATAACCGGTTGAGTAAATCTATTGTATATTTTATATGAAAGAAATGTAATATTTTAATCAGCCGGTTAATAAATTAATCAAGCTGTGGGTAAATAACAACATAGTTATGGAAATATGAAGAAACATTATTAATGAAATAAATTATACCTGTATCCGCAATTTGCACAAGTAATTTACTCTCAATGTTAAAAATTTATTTACAAATTTTTTGTGAAAAGCTATTGACAAAGATTGGGTGTGGTGCTATTATTATACCAGGTTAGCACTCGACTTGTGTGAGTGCTAACAAGTAAATTGTTTTATACAAAGGAGGGCAGGCTTATGGCATCGCTGGATGACAGAAAAAAGCTAATTCTTCAGGCTATTGTTGAAGACTATATCAAAAACGCTGAGCCTGTTGGTTCCAGAAGCATTGCTAAAAAGACCAGTCTTAACCTCAGCGCGGCGACAATCCGTAACGAGATGTGTGATTTGGAGGATATGGGAATGCTGATTCAGCCGCATACCTCCGCCGGACGTATACCATCAAATGCCGGATTTAGGTTTTATGTTGACAACTTAATGCATAGATATCAAATGACGGCTTTGGAGATAAAAAGGCTTAGAGCCGCTATGATGAATAACTTTAGGGAGCTTGACAATATTATTAAGGGCGTGTCGTCAGCATTTTCTTCCATTACGAGTTTGCCGACGTTTGCTATGCTTCCTATGAATAAATACGGCAATATCAAAAATGTTAAGCTGGCCGACGTTGACGGCAGAACGATAATGGTTATTGTTTCAGACTCTTCAGGTCTTATTAAAAATAAGCTGCTGAGACTGAGGAATACTGTTACGCCTGAGGAAGTTGCAGAGCTGAACAGAGTTATAAATGAAAATATATCAGGTCTTGATTTAGACGGCTTTATAAGTCTTGACAATGTTATGGGTATAAAGGACGCTGTTGGAGAAAACGTTGAAATCCTTTCATCTGTGCTGGAGCTTATATATGAGGCTCAGAGAGAAATCGAGAGCAAACAGGTGGTTGTTGAGGGGACGTCTAATATCCTGCGGTATCCTGAATATAATGATGTGGAAAAAATTAAAAATATATTGGAATTTTTTGATGACGAAAACGTGCTTGGCGAAATTGTGGACGCGGTTCAGTTTGAAGGAGACGGCGGCGTGGATATATTTATCGGCGACGAACTTCCGCTTCCCCAGCTGAAAGAGAACAGCGTTGTTGTTTCCCAGTACCAGGTCGGAGAAGATTTGGTAGGCATAGTTGGAGTTATCGGTCCTCAGAGAATGGATTATGCTAAAGTTGTTTCAGGCATAAAGTTCTTCTCTGAAAATTTGGGTCAGATGCTTAGCAGCAGATTCAGACCGGACGATGATGAAAATTTCGATTATAACGGCGGAAAAGAGGATGGTTAAAAGTGAAATCTAAAGAAGAAAATCAGCAGGAAACTATGGATAATAAAGAAAGCAAAATAGAGGAATGCATGGAAGACCAAAAACAGCAGGACGAATCGGCTGAAACTCCGGTTCAGGAGACAGAGAATCCTGAAAATAATGAAGAAGAGACTTTGGCTCAAAAGCTGGAAGAAGCAAAAGACAGATTTTTAAGAAAAGTTGCTGAGTTTGATAATTTCAAGAAGCGCACCGCTAAAGAGAAAACAGAGAATTTCTCTTTAGGAATTTGTGAAGCTGTTGAAAAGCTTCTCCCCGTGCTGGATAACCTTGACAGAGCGATTGCGGCTGCCGAGAGCAATGATGACAAAGAAGCTCTGCTTGAGGGAATAAAAATGGTTAGAAAACAGTTCTGTGAAGCGCTCTCAGGTATTGGAGTGAGTGAAATTGAAGCTGTTGGGAAAGAGTTTGACCCGGATAAGCATAACGCGGTTATGATGGAGGACAGCGACTTGCCTTCCAATACTGTTATTGAGGAATTTGCTAAGGGTTACGCTTATAACAGGGATGACAATGTTAAAGTGATACGTCATTCTATGGTTAAGGTTTCAAATTAGTTATTAATCTAGTTAACAATTTTACTAATCATATAAAATAAATTTATTGGAGGTAATTATAATGAGCAAGATAATAGGTATAGACTTAGGTACAACAAACTCGTGTGTTGCGGTTATGGAAGGCGGAGAGCCAACGGTTATTCCAAACCCTGAAGGAGCCAGAACAACACCGTCAGTCGTTGCGTTCACAAAAGACGGCGAGCGTTTGGTAGGTCAGGTTGCTAAAAGACAGGCAATCACAAACCCGGATAAGACAATCAGCTCAATCAAGCGTGATATGGGTACTGACAGAAAAGTTGATATAGACGGAAAGAAATATACACCTCAGGAAATTTCGGCTATGATTCTTCAAAAGTTAAAGAGTGACGCTGAGGCATATTTGGGCGAAACTGTAACTCAGGCTGTAATCACTGTTCCGGCTTACTTCAGCGATTCTCAGAGACAGGCAACAAAAGACGCCGGCAAAATCGCAGGTCTCGAAGTAAAAAGAATTATAAACGAGCCTACTGCCGCTTCACTTGCATACGGTCTAGCTAAAGATGTTGACCAAAAAGTTATGGTATATGACTTGGGCGGAGGTACTTTCGATGTATCTATACTTGAAATCGGCGACGGCGTATTTGAAGTTTTGGCAACAAGCGGAAACAACCGTTTGGGCGGCGACGACTTTGACGATAAAGTTATGAATTATCTCGCTGATGAGTTTAAAAAGGATAACGGTATTGATTTAAGACAGGATAAGATGGCGCTTCAAAGACTTAAAGAAGCGGCAGAAAAAGCAAAAATTGAACTGTCAGGCGTTACATCAACAAATATCAATCTTCCGTTTATCACTGCTGACGCCAGCGGTCCTAAGCATCTTGATATGACCCTTACAAGAGCTAAGTTTGATGAGCTTACAGCTGACCTTGTTGAGAAGACAATGGGTCCGGCAAGAGACGCTATGAAAGAAGCTGGGTTATCGGCTGACCAAATTGATAAAGTATTGCTGGTAGGCGGTTCTTCAAGAATCCCAGCCGTTCAGGACGCTGTTAAGAAGCTGACAAATCAGGATCCGCATAAGGGTATCAACCCTGACGAATGTGTTGCTATCGGCGCTGCTGTACAGGCCGGAGTTTTGACAGGCGATGTTGAAGATTTGGTGCTTTTGGACGTAACACCGCTGTCTTTAGGTATTGAGACAATGGGCGGCGTGTTCACAAAGCTGATAGATAGAAACACCACAATTCCTACAAACAAGAGCCAGGTGTTCAGCACGGCTGCTGACGGACAGACCAGCGTTGAGGTTCATGTTCTGCAGGGCGAGCGTGAGATGGCGGCTTATAATAAGACTTTGGGAAGATTCAGTCTCACAGATATTCCGCCGGCACCGCGCGGAGTTCCTCAGATAGAGGTAAGCTTTGATATAGACGCCAATGGTATTGTTAACGTTAAAGCTAAAGATTTGGGCACAGGTAAGGAGCAGGCAATAACAATCACTGCAAGCACCAACCTTTCGGACGAGGATATTGACAAGGCTGTTAAGGAAGCAGAGCAGTATGCAGAGCAGGATAAGAAAGCAAAAGAGGAAGTTGACGTTCGCAATCAGGCAGACAGCATGGTTTATCAGACCGAAAAAACTTTGGGCGAGCTTGGGGATAAAGTGACAGAGGAAGAAAAGAGCGGTATTCAGGCTGAAGTTGATAAGCTGAAAGAACTGCTCAAGGCTACGCCGATGGATGTTGAAGCAGTAAAGACTCAGACGGAAGAAGTGTCAAAGAAGTTCTATGCTGTAAGCGAGAAGCTTTATAAGGCTGCTGCGGAGCAGGCGCAGGCAGAACAGGCAGCTGCGTGTGCACAGGACGCAGGAGCTCAGAACAATGGCGGAGATGACAACGTTGTAGACGCTGATTATACAGAATCCGAGTAATATAAACAATTGTGTCAGGAAGGAATAAAAGTATGGCAGATAAGAGAGATTATTATGAAGTCCTTGGCGTAAATAAAGGCGCGTCGGCTGACGAGATAAAAAAGGCATATAGAAAACTGGCGAAAAAGTATCATCCGGACCTTAATCCGGATGATAAAGCCGGAGCCGAAGCTAAATTTAAAGAGGCCAGCGAGGCATATGAAGTTTTGAGCGACCCTGATAAGAAATCGAGATACGACCAGTTCGGCCATGCAGGCGTTGACCCTAATGCCGCTGCAGGATACGGCGGAGGCGGCTTTGGAGGATTCGGAGGCTTTGAAGATTTTGACCTGGGTGATATTTTCGGAAGCTTCTTCGGCGGAGGGGCGTCTCGCCGTAATCCTAACGCTCCGCAAAGAGGCGGAGATATCCATATGCACATTGATTTGACTTTTGAAGAGGCTTGCTTTGGAACTAAAAAGGAAATAACTATCAGCCATATGGAACAATGTACATCCTGTCACGGAAGCGGAGCCGCTGAGGGCAGTCATCCTGAGAGATGTTCTGCCTGCGGAGGAACAGGTCAGGTTAAGTCAGTTCAGAGAACACCGTTCGGCAGTATGCAGACGGTTAGAACTTGTGAGGCCTGCGGCGGAAAAGGAACTATAATCACCGACCCGTGCAGAACATGCCGCGGCGAGGGAATAGTCAGAAGAAGCAAGAAGATAAACGTTAATATTCCGGGAGGAATTGATAACGGGCAGAGCCTGAGCGTCCGCGGCGAGGGCGACGCAGGAAAGAACGGCGGACCGGCAGGAGATGTGCTTCTGACAGTCAGGGTTAAGCCGCATAAGATTTTTGTCCGCCAAGGCAGTGACATAATGTGCGATTATCCGATTTCATTTGTACAGGCAACGCTGGGCGGAGAGGTGAAAGTGCCTACCGTTGACGGAAGCGTTGTATACAATATCCCTGAGGGAACTCAGCCCGGAACTGTGTTCAGACTAAAGGGAAAAGGCGCTGTTAAGCTGAACTCAAATAACCGTGGCGACCAGTATGTTAAGGTACAGGTTGAGATACCGAAAGGGATAAACGAAAAGCAAAAGGAGATATTAAGACAGTTTGACGACAGCGTTGACCCGTCCAAATATAAAAAGCGAAAATCCTTTATGGATAAGCTAAAAGATTTGTTTGAATAAAATATATTAGACTGCACCGTATATAGTGCAGTCTGTTTTTATACAAAATAAAAAAGATTTAAAGGTTTCTAGTGAACGTCGGCAGGGTGTGCTTACGCACACCTCGTTAGGTGAACTACCATCTCACGCGAAGCGTGAATATATTTAGAACAGTTTGTAGTAAACTTTACCGCGACTGCGCGCCTAACGAGGCAAACTCCGTTTGTACATCACAACTAAGTTTGATTATTGACACTGTAGGTTTATCAATACAAATCACTTTGTATTACACACACTTTTTTAAAGTGTGATCACAGCCCTTCGATGCTTGCAAACCACATTTTTATACAATCATATTATAAATTGTCTTAACATCTGGACTTTTTAGGTATTTTTGGTGAACATCGGCAGGGTGTGCTTATGCACACCTCGTTAGGTGAGCACCCATCTCACGCGAAGCGTGAATATGCTTAGAACAGTATAATATAAACATTAATCTAAAAATTAATATATTAAAATAATAATTTTTATAAAAGATAAGTGACGCGGTTATTTAAAATACTAAAGCTATACTAATAGTAAATGTATTATTTTTTGAGGTCAATATTGTAATAAATGAATTATTGTAGTATAATGTAAAAAAAGTTTTGAGGAGAAATTTATGGATTGGATAAAAGTCAGCATTATTACAACAAATAAAGGAATAGACCCGGTTAGCTCAGTTTTAAATGATTTGGGATATGACGGGCTGGAAATTGCGGATAAAGACGATTTCAAAGAATTTTTGGAGAATAACCGCAAATATTGGGATTATGTGGATGAGGAACTGGAGAGACTTAAAGAAGCGGATACAAAGATAACTGTATATCTGGACGGCGGCAATGATGGTTTGTCAGAGCTGGAGAAAATAGAAAAATCTATTAAGTTATTAAAGGAAGCCGATATAAATAATAGCTTCGGTTCTTTAAAAATTATTACTGAAAATGTAAGAGATGAGGATTGGTCTGAAAATTGGAAGCAATATTTTAAACCTCTCGAAATTGGTGATAAAATATTGATACAGCCGGAGTGGCAGCCTTTGGAGTCTGAGACGGACAGGATTGTTTTTAAGGTTAATCCGGGAATGACGTTTGGGACAGGTTCTCATGACAGTACAAGATTTTGTATAGAAGAGATAGAGAAGAATATACACGAGGGCGACACTGTTTTGGACCTGGGCTGCGGAAGCGGAATTCTTTCGGTTATTGCATTGCTCCTGGGAGCGTCAGACGCTTGTGCGGTTGATATAGATGAAAATTCTGAAACAGTAGCATATTCAAATCTTGAAATGAATGGACTTGATAAGAACAATTATCATGTTTATATCGGAGATATTATTGAGGACAGCGGTCTACGGGACAGGTTTGCAGAATACGATATTGTTGTTGCCAATATTGTAGCGGATGTGATTATCGCACTCAGTCCATATGTTCGTAGATTTATGAAGAAAGACGGAATTTTTATATGTTCAGGAATTATCAATGAAAGGGCGGAGGAGGTAAAATCAGCTCTTGAAAAAGCCGGTTTGAAGATAGTTGAAGCAAAGCAGTCGGATGAATGGACCGCATATACCTGTAAGTGATTGTTTTGAATTTTATTTTTACCCAAAATGAAATTAATTTATATTATTGATGTAAATTTAAGATTGTGCCGAACGAAATTGCTGATTATGATGTGTTTCACACAAGTGAGCCGCGTTAGGCGAGCGCTCGTTTCACGCGGGGCGTGAATATACTTAGAACAATTTGTAATAATTCTTTTTAATTATAAACTTTTCCGGGACTGCGCGCCTTACGAGGCAAACAAAGTTTGCCCTCCGATGCTTGCTGTATCACATTTTTTCATATGAACTTAACTTTTTTGTCCAGTTTTTCGTAGCCTATCCACAGACATTAAAGGTTTTAGGATAAAGAGTTATATAGTTCATTTTCATTTTCTTAAAAAATTTTGTTACATCTCCTGAAATTTGAAAAACTCTAAAAATTTATTAAGTAAAAGTTATAAATTAACGAAATCTTTAACTTTTCATAATAATTTATTTTTAAGCTTTTATAAAAATTTTTTCTATTTTTATATATAGTTTAAACAGTATCATTGAGAATCTAAAGAAATATAAATAACAAAATAAAAGGTGGTAATAGTGAGCATCGGTAGGCCGCATTTATGCGGCGCGTAAGGCGAGCAGCGCGGACAGAATATAAAACTAAAAGTTATACTAATATATTATCCAACGCCTACTCACCTAACAATGTGGTCTGCGGTCATATAGCATATTCAAATTATTTCGCATATACAGATTATTAACATTCGCCGAGAGCACGATGTACTCTCGGCGTTTATATTATTGGTTAATATATTGGGTCCTCATTTCTTCTTTAAAAAATAGATTTACAAAATCCACTGTACTGTCGCTGAGTTTTTCTTCATTGATAACTTCTCTGGCAGTAAGCGGGTCGTCGGTGAGTATATTGTCTATGTCATATTTGCAGATATTAATAATATTCGATGGCTCATTGACTGTCCAAACAAACACTTTTTTATTATTCTGGTGAATCTGATCTACTATATCATAATCTATAAATGTTTCCTCAATACTGAACCCATCAATAAAAGTCATTTCAGAAATATTTCCTGCGGCCACAGTCATGTCGTACAGGGTTTTTATATTAGGGTCAATCTCTTTGACCTTTTTCAGCGCTTCTATATCAAGAGAAGCAAGCATGCAGTCGTTTTCAAATCCGTTTGCCTTTACAATGTCAATGACATTCTTTTCGAAATCGGTTTCATGACCTGTTGGCTTTATCTCTATATTAAGTTTTATTTTACCTTTGCATAGTTTTAATACTTCATCAAGAGTCGGTAGTCTCAGGTATGAGTATTCGTCTGAAAACCACGAACCAACATCATATGTTTCAAGTTCAGCATATGTCATTTCCCAAATATTTTTATCTACGCCTGCTATTCTTTTTATATTAGCGTCATGGGAAATCACAACAATATTATCTGCAGTTTGGTGAACGTCAAGCTCTATCCAGTCGGCCCCTTGTTCGATCGCCGCCGCATATGCCGGAATACTGTTTTCCGGATAATCCACAGAACTGCCGCGGTGGGCCGATATTTCAGGCTCGTTATTAATATCAAAAGCAAAGTCGTCAGGAGCGCCTGCGGCTGTCAGAATAGTAAATCCTATAAAAATAACAGATACTATTCCTAAACATACATAGTTGAGAAGTATGTGCTTTTTTCCTTTTGGAGGAATATATTTGGGAATCGGTTCCTGTTTTTTGTTTTTCAGCTTATAGTATATGACACTGAGAGAAGCATAGGAAATGGTCAAACTTAAAGTTTGCACTGCAATACTTATCATATCTGCGGCACGGACGGCTTTCAGCGAATATAGATACTGCATATCGGGTTCGCAGAAGAATTTTATAATAAGTATTGAGCTAACTGAAAATACGGTTTTTATAATAAAGCCTATAAAAAATATAAGCACAACCGGTGCAACTCTGCCCAATAATACAATAAAAAAGTTCTTTTTGGTCAGCGCCAGACTTTTTTTGCTTGCTGATACAAAATTTTTCGATTCAAAGCAGAAGCATGTATAGTTCAGAGAGAAGCGAATAGATAATATGAACAATATAGTATATAAGAAAAACATTAGTATAGATAAAATGTTGCTTTCATATATGTAATCCTGAATAAATTCAGGGATTGCGTCCACTCCGGTGAATCCTGAAATAGCAGTGGTGAAAAGCAGGGTATATAAAAATATCAATATAACTCCGCTTTTAAATGGCTTAAAAGTGCATTTTCCGCCGAGTTTAAACATTTGCACAATTGAAATATCCTTCTGATTATAAGAGGCATGAACATACCAGGTTACAGACATAATTTTAAATATTACCATCAGGCAGCTCACTAATAAAACCGCAAGCCATATAAAAATTGTGGCGGGTCTTGAAAGATAGTAAATAATATTATCGTTTGAAAGATACGTGAGTCCGGAAAGCGACATCGTTTTATCAATAGAAAAGCTGAGTATCGGATAGATAAGAAAAACTGTTATAACCGAATAAATAATTTCAAATGCCAATAGAGTGCTCAAATTTCTTGACAGCAGCTTTAGACAAAGCCTGCAATAGTTAAATAATTTTTTCATTTTGTATCTCCATAAAGTTTTGGCTGTTTATTTAAAAATATTATATCGTATCTTATTTTAAAAATCAACTTTTACGTATAAATTAATATATTTTGTGATGCAAATAGGTTATGTTGATTTTACTGCATATTTACCGTAGACAAATAAATAAAATTACAAAATAGCCTTTTAAAAACAGAACATATATTTTAATGTATATTTTATTGGAAGATAAAGCAGAATAATCCATTATAAGCTAATAAAATTTTGTTGTGTATAATGGAGTGTGTTTTTGATGACTATGGATTTGCTAAGAGTTGCGGCAGCCTCGGTAGGTTCTATTATTGCATTGTTTGTTTTGACAAAGCTGCTGGGTTATAAACAAATGTCTCAGCTTTCTATGTTTGACTACATCAATGGCATCAGTATAGGTTCTATCGCCGCCGAAATGGCAACAACGGTTGACGGTAGTTTTATGAAGCCGCTTCTTGCTATGACTATATACGCGGTTTTAGTATATTTTATTGATTTGCTGGCTGTTAAATCTCTGAAGTTTAGAAGATTCTTTGGCGGCAGGTCTTTGGTTTTATTTGAAAACGGAAAACTATATAAAGAAAATTTGAGAAAAGCAAAGATAGACGTAAGCGAATTTTTGACCGAGTGCAGGCTCTTGGGTTACTTTGATATAAATGATATATCTATGGCGATGATGGAGAACAACGGAAAAATATCTGTCCTTCCGACCACCGGCGCGCGGCCCGTTAATGTGGAGGATATGGATAAGAACATGCAGGGAGTTAATCCTAAAAAACCGTCAAGGGCAAGTATAAATGTTATTTTAGACGGGATTATTCTTTATGATAATCTAAAATACACAGGTAATAATGACATATGGCTGAAAAATGAGCTTGGAAAGCAGGGTATATCAGACGTAAAAAAGGTGTTTTTAGCAACGGTTGATGAAAACAACAAACTGTCAGTATTTAAGGAACTGAGCGAATCGCCCGATAATGATTTGTTTCAATAGGGCTTATAAACTATTTTATTACAGCATATATAAAATGACTCCTACTTTTGTTGGAGTCATTTTTGATTTAGAAGATAAGGCCGGTTTCATAAAACATATAAGCAGCAGAGTAATACAAATGGAAAGTTAACAGAAACTTGCCCCAAAATGGTGTTTTTAGCGAACATCGGAAGGGTGCGACCCCACCTTCTAGGTGGGTGTGATACAAAGTGAGTTGTTTTATTATAGCCTAAAATGTCAATGAATCACTTAGTTGTGATGTATTGTGCGTAAGCACACCGCGTTAGGTGAGCATACATCTCACGCAAAGCGTGAACGTATTTAAAACAATTTGTTATATCTTATTTAGAAATAAACTTAACCGCGGCCGCGCGCCTTACGTGGCAGATTTCATCTGCATTGAGTATTCAAATTATTGACATTGAAGGCTAACAAAAACAAGTTACTTTGTATAACATCCACCTTTTCAGGTGGAGTCACACCTACCGAAGCTTGCAAAATCATATTTCTATTATATTTGATCTTTAAACTTCTGATAATTTTATTAACATAAAAAGTCGTCTTATTTTATTTATTGTGATATTGCTTGTGAATATATAAAAGTTTGACCCAATATGTATAATGTTCTGATTTTATGATTTGCTAAACCGATTGACTTTTGGTCAGTTATACGGTATAATATTAGTAAGTTTATAAGAATTAAAATTGATTTGTTCTTTTTTGATTTGTATTTATTTTGTGTTTTGTAATCTATCACTTCTTATGCGTCAATAATATTCGTCACAAATAAATATTTGTCAAAGCAATCAAGACGTTTTCTTTCAGCAAGATTTTATTTTATGGAGGTAAGTAAATGAAAATTAAAAAAACAATTGCTGCCGCTTTAACTGTTGTTATGCTGTCAACAGCTGCCTCAGGGGTATTTGCTTCAGGGGCAAATGAAAATATTTCCGGGGGAATTAACAGCGGCGCAGAGGAAACCCAGAGTTATTTAGGGGATAATGAAAGCGAGATATTGGTTAGCCCGTCCCCGGGTATTATTGACGATAATGAGGAAGGCGCAGAAGACGTTCAGCCTACCCTTTATCCCAGCGGAATACAAACGGCGGAGCCTGATATTAATATTGAATCTTCCAGTCCGGAGCCATATCCTGAGACAACTGACGTTCCGTCTGAGGAGCCGGCAAACGATGTGATGATTTCATCGTACCAAGTTAATTTCAGCTGCCAGCTTGACGGATGGCCGCGAAAGGATTATGCTGTATTTAATATATGTTCGGAAGATGGAAAAATCCTTGATTCCCACACAAAGTATATTACTGATACGGAGAGTTTTTCAATAGATTTTAATATACCGGATTCTAAAGTGGGAACTGTCTTTTATTTGGAGGTAACAGGCGTTGATTCAATAGATTATTATTCGGATAATTATCCGGTGCCGCTGACTGAAAAGATTCCGCTGTATACATATTGGTCGGAGCCGGATGAAAACGGAGACAGGGTTCCGGTGAGCTCAGCGCATATGACCGCACACGTCAGAACACAGTGTCCTATTAATATATACGCTGACGGAGAATATGTCTCTCTGTCTTCGCCTGCTATATTTGACGGCTCGTATATAATAGCACCGCTGTCAGAGATTGCCGGGGCAATAGGCATATCCGACTGTACTTACTTCCCTGAATATAATAGCGTAAAGGTTAAGACCGGCGATAACGAAATGCTTGTCAATATTGGATATTCGTATCTGACAGCGTTTGGCAGCGATATAAACCTAGACCTTCCGGTTTCCAATATTAACAGCCTGACATATATAGAATTAAGACCGTTTATAGAGGCCTTCGGAAGCACTCTTGAATATTACGACAATGGTTCTTATATTGATATAAAACTTACTAAATCCCCCATGGCTGTAAGTTCTATAGCTGACCAGGAGGCAAGAATAAACGAGAGCGGAGTTGGAAGCTCGACCGATTATCTTATCTGGGTAAACAAAGAAAAGTTTAGATGCACCGTATTCTCAGGTTCTAAAGGCAATTGGAAATGGGTAAAAGATTTTACTGTCGGAATAGGAGCTGAGGGAAGAGAAACAATAACGGGCGTGTTTGAATATATTGACTATACGAATATGTGGCCTTATGATTCGTATTATGTTGGCCCGGTTATGGTATTCTACGGCAATTATGCACTGCATTCAACGTTTTTGAAATATGACGGAACTCCATATGATAACACTGTTGGGGCGAAGATTTCTCATGGCTGTGTGCGCTGCCAGGCAAAATATATAAACTGGATGGTAGATAATATACCTATGAAGACCCGTGTATATGTAACTGAATCTTAAAATATTATAATGGGCCGGCTGCAATTTTGCAGCCGGCTTTTAATATCCCTGTAATTCTAAATATAATTCAAATAAATGATATATTGTGGTTTGGTGGTTCTGAATTAAGAATATACTACCTAAATTTAGCAAATCAATGTTACATTAAGTTGTGTATTTGTTACTTATTTTTGTTATATCGTTGATTATACGTATAAAAGTAAAATTATTCCTATTTTTTCACTTATTATTGTTGACAAGTGAAATGCTTTTTGATACACTTATTTAGGAAATATTTTTCAGTGGGAGATAATTATGGAAGATTTATACGAAAATGTCGAAGATTGCAGAATATTAATTAACAACAGTCAGCTTGATGAAGAAGTTATTAAACTATGCGATAAGATAAATACGAAGATTGATGAAAAGTATGGCAGTGTGGCGCGGTTTTCCAGAACGGTTAACGTACCCTATTCAACTTTAAACTGTATTCTTAAAAACGGTTTGTCAAACAGTAAGTTTTCTATGGTTTTAGATATATGCAGGCGGCTTAGAGTTGATATATTTGATATAGAAAAATATGGAATTAAAGCTGCGGATATACCCATAATATCAAAAATTTCGTCGCTTGATGAGCGCGGAATCGGCGTTATTTCGGGCATTATAGAGGAGGAATATAAACGATGTATAAAAATTATAACCAATAGTTGACAAATAAATGTAATTATGTTAGAATGAAATAAAGGAGGTGTTTTAATGGATGAACTAACTCTGCTGATTAAGCAAGAAATCAAAAAACAATTTCGCAGTGTACGCCAATTTGCGTTCAGTGTAGGAATCGCACAGACAACTGTTGTCAGCGCTCTGAAGAACGGTGTTTCCGGCACAGGATTTAGTACAGTGATGAAAATTTGTAAAGCTTTAGACATTCAAGTATTTGATTACTCTATCCCGCTCGTGATCAATGATAACGTAGTCACATTACTTAAAAAGTATAATGCTCTTGACAAATTAGCTGAACATACAGTTCAGACTGTACTCAACGTAGAGTATGAAAGATGTAAAGCAGACGCAATGAAGAGCTCAAAGCGTTAGTTTTACAAAGTTTGTTTAGTTGTGGAATCTTCGTCTGTAAAAGCACAGGCAAATCATAATATGTCTTTCAGATTGTGGCATATTAAATACAATGATATTTACAATCTTGACTCATATATCATAGCCTTGCAGTTGTTTTTACTGCAGGGTCTATGGTATATTTTATTTTAGTTTATTAAGTTAATATCAGGAATCGTATCCGGATAACTGACTGTAGTTCTGGATTCAATTTTTTCAGGGCAGTTTTGGGTCCTAAAGCTGACAATAATATTTTTAATTTTTAAATTATCTTTATCAAGCGTCAGTGTTCGGTTAATTGTTATTTCATCTTCGTTGATATTAAATGTTCTTTTATAATATGAAGCATATTGGTCTGATTTATTTAGGCGCTCAGTAAATATAACCGTATATTCACTGTCATCTTGTGAGACCGAGGAAATCTCCAGGTCTTTTATACCGTTTAATTCAAGTATATCGTTGTAATCAGATAAATAGTTTTGATACTCATCATAAGTTATATCAGTTTGGTTTTCCTGAATCCCTAAGTGGATTCCGCTTTCATCAGCAGGATCCAAAACCGTATAGTAATATTCCGGGGATAATATGAACCAGGTTCCGCTGTTTGGGTCCGCACCGTATATCCATATATCGCCGTCTTTGTTTTCAGCGCAGATAATTGACTGGGCAGATTTAGTCTCTCCATTCTCAATATAATACTGCGCAGTAGAAATTTGAGTTATCTCCCCGGGCGGTGTAAGATTTTGTATTGTATTCACGTTTAAAATATCTTCTGCAGTTAGATTATCACTTGTAGTTATGTCGTTTTTTTGATTTGCTGATGTACATCCTGAGAAAATAATAATAATTAAAGAAATAATTATTATTATTTTAGTTGTAGAAATTTTATTCATAATTGTCACCCGAATATTTATTAGATTACAAATATAGTTAAAACTGAGTTGTTTGCCGACATAAATGCGTCCGGTATTTTCTTAAACTATGTATACCAACTGTATTATGAGGAACATCATTTATTGAATATAATCCTGCGACGGCGTTGACGGCAAGTATATTATAAATGATAAACTTATGTGACATGAGTTTATTATATTGATAATTTATTTATGAGAAATAATTATTTGAAATTTATAAAGGCAGCTTTTTAGTATGATTGTAATCTTACAGTTTGCTGAATTATAAATAAAACATTATTATAGTTTATTTTGATATAGAATATGTGCTCTATATTAGTTTGCTTTCCAAATAGATTTGAAATGTAAAATATATAGAGCACATATTTTTGTGTACGTATTAAATTTATTTTGCCGCTTTGGCAACAGCTTCAGCAACTGCAGGGCTTACGCGCGGGTCGAAGGCTTTAGGGATTATATAGTCCTCGCTTAGTTCCTCGTCAGAAATAAGTCCGGCGATAGCCTTGCAGGCAGCAATCTTCATCTCCTCGGTTATGCTGCTTGCCATAGCGTCTAAGGCTCCTCTGAAAATCCCCGGGAAAGCGATAACATTGTTTATCTGATTAGGAAAATCAGAACGGCCTGTGCCAACAACGCGAGCGCCGGCCTCTTTGGCAAGGTCAGGCATTATCTCCGGCGTAGGGTTTGCCATAGCGAACACAATTGCGTCGTCCGCCATAGACTCAACCATTTCTTTTGTTACAATGTTCGGTGCGGACACTCCGATAAATACGTCTGCGTCCTGCATAACATCAGCCAAGCTGCCTGTCTTTCCGTCACGGTTTGTTATTTTAGACATTTTTTCCTGCTCTGAATTCAGTCCGTTCATGTTCTCGCATATAGCGCCGATTTTATCAACCAAAATAATATTTTCAGCACCCATATTCATCAGCATTCTGCAGATTGCTATTCCGGCGCTTCCGGCTCCGTTAATGACAATCTGAGCGTCTTCAATTTTTTTGTTAACAACTCTGAGCGCGTTAATGATTCCGGCTGACACTACTATTGCTGTGCCGTGCTGGTCGTCATGAAAAACCGGAATATCAAGCTCCTCCTGAAGCCGTCTTTCAATTTCAAAACAGCGCGGCGCTGAAATATCCTCTAAATTTATTCCGCCGAAGGTAGGAGCAATATTTTTTACTGTTTCAACTATTTCATCAACGTCATTGGTATCAAGGCAAATCGGAAAAGCGTCAACGCCGGCAAAGTTTTTAAACAGCACGCACTTGCCTTCCATAACCGGCATACCCGCCTCAGGGCCTATGTTTCCCAGTCCGAGAACGGCGCTTCCGTCGGTTACAACAGCGACAAGATTGCCTTTTCTTGTGTAGTCGTATACCTTTCTTATGTCCTTTGCGATTTCACGGCACGGTTCCGCAACTCCCGGCGTATATGCGGTGGAAAGCTCGTCTTTGTTATTAGTTTCGGCGCGGGCGGTAACTTCTATTTTCCCTTTCAAACGTTTGTGCAATTCGATTGCGGCTTTGTTGTAATCCATTTTATCATCTCTCCTTGTTCTTATCATATAATATTTTAAGACCGTCCAAGGTGAGCAGACTGTCAACCTTGTCAATCTCGTCTGACTCTTTAGATATCATTGTGGCGAGTCCGCCTGTTGCAACAACAGTGGCGTCCTCTCCGATTTCTTTTTTTATACGGCGTATAATCCCGTCAGCTTGTCCTGCCTGTCCGTACACAGCGCCGCTCTGTATAGCGTCGATTGTGTTTCTTCCGATAACCGAAGACGGTTTTATAATCTCTACCTTAGGAAGCTTAGCGGTTTTTTCAAAAAGCGCGTCCATTGAGATTTTTATTCCGGCGGCTATAACGCCGCCTACATAGTTTCCGTTCCTGTCCACCGCGCAGAATGTGGTGGCGGTTCCAAAGTCAACTATAACAAGCGGCGGTTTATACTTGTGTATTGCGGCAACGGCGTTGACTATTCTGTCTGCGCCCAGCTCGCGGGGATTGTCCATTCTGATATTCATTCCGGTTTTTATCCCGGGTCCGACAACCATAGGCGTGCAGTCCAGATAACGTTTAACACCGTTTGTAAGCGAGTGCATAACAGTGGGGACAACAGACGCTATCATAACGTCGTCTATCTCATCTGGTTTTACCCCTTCATTCAACAGAAATTGTGTTATAAGCATACCGTATTCATCGCTGGCTTTGTTTTTATCTGTGGCCATGCGCCAGTGACGGCGCAGATTATCGTTTTCATAGAGTGCGGCAACAATGTTTGTGTTGCCAACGTCAATTGTAAGCAGCATATTATCTTCCTATCTGATTCAATTTTTTAATACTTTTTATCTTTTAATAAGAATAAATTATAATAAAATATTTATAGTTTCTTGATTTCAGCGTTTACACCGCTGTCGGTTATATTGAGAACCGCATAAGAGTATCTGGCACAGCCCGGATTAAGCATAAGAATCCCGTCCGTTTCTCTGATAAGAGCGCTGTGGGTATGTCCGAAAATACATATGTCGGCTTTAACGTCGTGAGCTTTCTGTCTTAATGTATACATTCCGCTTTTTACATTATAGCGGTGACCGTGGGTCAGAAAAATACGTTTGCCGGAAAACTCAAACAGTCTGTCATAAGGAACGTCGTTAACGTACCAATCGTTGTTGCCGAGAACATACTCAAATGGAATATCAGGGTATGCGGCGGCAATGTCGTCCGCGTCACGCTGAATATCTCCGGCAAAAATTATTAATGAAATATCTTTTTCACTTTCAACAGCATTCATTATGCTTTGAAAACTGCCGTGAGAATCGCTTAACACTAAAGCTTTCATTAATAAGCCTCCGTTTCAGTAATAATAAAATATTATAGCACATAAATATTTTTTTGTCACTATTTTTATAAAAATACATACAATGTAATGTGAAAGGAGTTGTATCTAATATGGACATAAATGATTTAACAAAGGGTGTTAATCAGAATAATCTCAATAATACTCTTAAGCAGTTCGGAAACGTAATGTCGAAAGACCAGATGAACCAGGTGGTAAACACTATAAAAAACACAAATCAGGAGCAGCTGAAACAACAGCTCAGCAAGATAGACCCGAAAGAGATTAATAAGGTTCTCTCAAGCAATCCGGGGCTTCAAAGGGCAATAGGCTCCAATCCTGACGTGATGAAGAAGTTGAACGCTATATTTTCAAAGAACGGGAAGTAGTTTTAAGTATATTCAAAACTTACTCTGAAAGGTGGCGATTATATGAATGAAGAGCAGAATATGGATTTTGACTTTGGTTCGGCTATAGAAAAAATTCAAGAGATGATGGGAACGGACGACGGACAGTCAAAGCTTAATAATATAATCAACGCCTTTGTGGGTTCTGATGAAGATAATGCGAACAGTCAGGAACAAGACAGCCCGTTTCCTGATATGGATCAGATGGATATGATGATAAAACTCGGAAATGTTATGTCTGCGATGAAGACCACAGGCAACAGCAAAAATGCGGCTCTGCTTTACGCTTTAAAGCCGTACCTGCGTGAATCAAGACAGGAAAAGACGGACAGCGCGGTAAAGATAATGGGTATGGTAAAGGCCTTTGCTCTGCTCAAAGACAGCGACCTTAATCTGAACTTTTAGGAGGCGGAGCTATGTACAAACGTTATCAATCCCCGCCAGGAAGCAAACCGGCGGGTAATCCGAGACCTCAGAACCATCCCCGGAGCAGTCATCAGGATATGGGCGGAGACCGTTTTCAGAACAGCTATAATGATATGGGTGATAACCATTTTCAGAGCAGTTATCAGGACATGGGAGGGAACCATTTTCAGGGCGGTCATCAGGACATGGGAAGAAACCATTCCCAAAGCGGTCATCAGGATACAGGAAGAAATTATTCTCAGAGCAGCCGCCGGAATATGGGAAGCGGTCATTCCAATGCAGGGTCCGGGAATCGACAAAATCAGAGGGCAAATCAGAATTATGACACACCTCGGCATAATTCGAACGATAACTTTGAGTATGACGGACATAGGGATGATATGAACTGGAATCGGGCGGCGGACTATAACCATAGGAATGAGCCTCGGGGAGCGCCAAACCCGCCGGCCGGCGGACTGGGAGGACTTTTGAGCGGTCTTTTCGGCGGAGGAAAGTCAGGCGGAAGAAGAGAAGAGCCGAACATAGTAAAATCAATTTTAAGTTTTATTCCCCCGGGAATATATAATACCGAAACAAAAAAAATTCTTGGCATATTAACAGCGGAGGATCTTCTGCTTGCCGCTCTCATACTAATGATTGCAGACAGTGACGAAAACGATGACCTGGCGCTGCTTATAGCTTTGGTATACATATTTATGGCATAAAAAATAGTGACTATTATCAAAATAGGATAATAAAAAGTAATTAAATTGTTATATAACGCCGTTGACAATAAATTCGTTTAATAATATAATTAAAATAGTTAAATAGGCGTGTTGTGTTTTTAGGAATTTATTAAATAATATAAGTGAAAATATAGTTTCAGTATTATTTTGGAGGTTTTATACTAATGAAAAAGGTTTTGGGGTGTGTTTTGCTGGCGGCAATCCTGGTGATTTGTCTCGGTATGAGAGGAGTTGTGCCGGTTGATGTCGACCAAAAGGCTGACGATACTAAGGTGACAATGTATGCGGAAGACGGCAGGAGCGAACAGTTTGACCCGTCTGAGGCTGAAGCTCAGAAGAGCGTTGGCTGGTATGATAATTTTAATGACGTAATAACCACCATGTGGAAAGATGACGGAAGCAGTATAGTAGTGTTTAAAGCTGATGTGTCTAAGTACGAAAAAGATGGATATACTACAAATCATGATTCTATCTTTTCAAAGGTTTTTAATCCGGCTACAGAGGAAGAAAAGGACGTTTTGAAAAGTGAAGTGCAGACATACATTGATAACGGCTGGAAGCGCGGCAACGGAAAAGTTGACCCTGATAAGCCAATGGTGTGTCTGACATTTGATGACGGACCGAATCCGGCTACCACTACAAAACTTCTGAAAGCTCTTGAAGAAAATAACGCGAGAGCAACGTTTTTCATGCTGGGCAACCTGGTTAAAAACGTCAAGGGCGGAAGCGATACAATAAATAAAATGAAGGATATCGGCTGTGAGCTGGGAAGTCATACCTATGACCATACACAGCTTACTAAACTTGGAACTGACGCTTTAAAGAAGCAGGTTCAGGATACAAACGACAATATTAACGACATTGCAGGTCAAGGCGCAACTGTTCTTCGTCCGCCGTACGGCTCATATAATGATAATGTCAAATCAGTTTGTCAGAGTTTAGACCAGCCTATAATATTGTGGTCTATTGATACTTTGGACTGGAAGACCAAAAACGCCGACACTTCATTTAGAAATGTTATGGATCAGGTGAAAGACGGAGATATAATTTTGTTCCATGATATTTATGAGCCTTCTGTTGAAGCTGCTATCAGACTTATACCGGCACTGCAGGACGCAGGATACCAGCTGGTAACAGTATCTGAGATGGGCGAAGCGAAGATTGGCGGACTAAAACCCGGAGAGGTTTACACCGATTTTTGGGACAGCACTGTTAAGAAGCTGACAAACAGCAGCTCAAGCAGTGAGAAGAGTTCCGGTAGCTCGGACAGCGAAAAGAGTTCCGGAAGTTCAAATAATGATAAGAAGTCAAACAGTTCAAACAGTGACAAGGGAACAAGTTCTTCAAAAAGTTCTGATTAATATATCTTAAACGTAAAAGTTTATTTCAGACTATAATATGCAATGAATGAGTTTTTAAATACCGCACAATTACGTGCGGTATTTTTTGTTAAGCACTTACAGGGGAAGTAAGTATATTTTGAATTGAACTTTTGATATTTTTATTATAGAGTGAAAAAATTTTTAGCGTATTTATTTTAGTATTGGAAGATAATTTGAAATGTTTTTGCCACGAGTTGATATAAATGTATGAGATTTCTATTATGAAGAGGTAAACTGTGTATAATTTTTTTAGTAACATATTTAGAACAATTCTGCAGTATTAATTGACAGACAATAAAAATATAAATAAGAAATGCACATAAATAAGGACTTGTCTATATCCGGTATATTATGTGCGGTATTTTTAACATTGAATGTTCTTGATTAGATTAAGTTTTTTGTTTATATCTCATTGATAATTATCGAATATTTTTATGCTAAAAAATTAAAATTAATTATTAAAAAACATATGACGCGTTATGTCATTTAATATGATAATATAGTTGTAACAGAAACCGGCTTATTTCCTATTTGGAGATAAATATGAGATTGGTCTATGCTGCTGTCGCATAGATAATGTTATGAAGAAACACTAGAGAGATTATAGAATGAATATAAAGTTTAATCAAAATAGTTAATATAGTAGGTAAGATAGTAATCAAGATAGTAATCAAGATAGTAACTAAGGCAGTAGACCATTATATAAACAAAACCAAACAATACTAAACTAAACTATACAAAACAAAACTATTTATAAATTATATAATTATTTTACTTTATATTTTCTTTTAAAATATGAAGTGCACAGAACAAATACATAAAATAGTAGAATAAAAAACTTAATGATGAGGATATAGAATAGGTAATTAATCTTATATAAAGTTATAAAAATAAAAGATATTAACAATTCTGTGGCTGTTCACCTCACTAGGCGCATAAATGCGTTTGCGTATTCATGTGATTGGTTGAGTATTCATATATCATTTGCGTATTCAAATTATTGACCTTGTAGGTAAATGAAAACAAGTTATTTTGTATCACACACCCACCATGCTGGTGGGGTCACAGACCTTGTAGGTAAATCAAAACAAGTTATTTTGTATCACACCCACCATACTGGTGGGGTCACAGACCTTGAAGGTAAATCAAAACAAGTATTTAAGGCTCATACGCACCTTTTAGGTGCGGTCACATACATTATGGATTTGGTAAAACAGTTTGTTTTGTATCACACCTACCGATGTTTGCCAAAAGAATAGTTTTTATAAGATGAAATTAATAGGAACTCGAAAAGCCTGTATTCACGGTTATTGTCAAATAATAAGGCTCGATATGCTGTGAAAAACGAATAAAATTCTGAACAAAAAGCTGAATCACATTAAAGTGTAATGAGTAAAATAAAACATCAGCTTTAACTTAAAAGTATTCATAGGTTTTTATTACATAGAATTGCATAAACAAATAATTATGTATATTTATGGATTATATACTATAATAAAACAAATTTGTGTTGACTTTCTGATGTAAGATATTTATAATTTAATTATGAAACAGCGCACAATGTTTTTCGTGAAACATTATTGTTCTGTGCGAAAAATAGGATATGGCGTCGTATGAAAAAATTAATTGGGGGTATTCTTATGAGAAATGTAAACGATCAAGATAATAGGCCGTCCGGCGGCGGCAACGGTTTTAACACCGGCCCTGTAAATCAAAATCCGCCAAACTATCACGGCGGACAGGAAAGGGTTGGCGGCAATGCCAATATTGGCGGAAGCGTTCCGGGATCGGGAGACGGAAGGTATACACCTCCGAATCAGTTTAACGGATACAATCAATATGGGGGATATAATAACAATGGATACGGCGGTCCTCCGAAGAAAAGCAATACGGGTCTTATTGTGGCAATTTCTATTTTATCAGGTGTAATTTTGATAAGTATTGCGGTTATGTGTCTTATATTTACAGGGGTTTTATCACCCGGCAGACAGGCGGCAAATCAGGCGGCTTCCGTTGTCGCTACTGAAGCTCCGACAATAAGTCCGGCTACAGCGGCTCCGGCTGCTCAGGCGCCCGCAGCACCTCCGGTTCAGAATGTACCGTCATATAACGTAAGTTCAAACACCACTGTGGTGTCATACATGTATGTGGCAAACGTAAAATACTCTATATATTTAAGAAGCTTGCCTGAGGAGAACGACAGCAATATCATAACTGAAATACCGTTGGGAACTCAGGTTGGATTTATTGAAAATGCGGATTCAGTTTTTGCCAAGATTAACTATAACGGGCGGATTGGATATTCCAAGCGTGAATATCTGTCGAGCGTCAGTCCCAATGCCGGGTACAGTGGAGGAAGAGCATGGTCTGATACCATGACGGTAACCAATGTGAAATATGCTATATACTTAAGAAGCACGCCGTCTGAGGCGTCAGACGCTAACATAATTATGGAGATACCTGTGGGTTCTAAGGTTACGTACCTGGACACTCCGAACAATACGTTCTATAAAATATCTTATGGAGGCACGGTTGGATATTCAAAACAGATATATCTTACCTTTGATTGATTATGAGAAAATATTTAATAGGCTTAGTTATAGCGCTCGGTATTATTCTCGCAGGATTGATAATAGTTTTTGGTCTTGTTCTGAACGGAACGATTACCAGACAGACATTTGAAGCCGAAAAAAATGAAATAAGTGTTCCAACCGCAGAGGCGAGCGCATTGCCAACCCAAACGCCTAAAAAGCAGATTGTTGTTCTTGACCCGGGTCATGGGAAGGATTCCGGTAATATGAGCGAAGAAGACAAATCTGCTGACGGCTGGGTTTTAAGCACAGAAAAAGGCGGCTGGGGAGAATGGCGCCATTGGAAGTCAGGAACTGTTTGGGATGATTGCCGCGGAAGCGGATGCAGCGGCCGGCACCCTGACGGAGGAAGCTGCTGGTATCCAATTGAAAATGGAGACAGGGATATTGAGCCGGAAATAAATTTAAACAATACCCTAAACGCCAAAAAATATCTTGAGGAAATGGGTTATGAGGTAAGGCTCACAAGAAATTCAAACGATGAAAACCCGTCAATGACAAAACGGCTTACGTATTGTTATTCGGGCGGCGACACTTCTACTGAGCCGGACGCGGACGTCTTTGTGTGTATCCATTCTAACGCCGGCGGAGGTCAGGGCAGCGCGTATATGGCTTTGTCGGGAGTGTATGATCAAAGCGGTGTTCTTGCGCCGGCGGAATATATATCAGAGAGCAATATTTTGGGTCAGCTTATAAATAATCAAATTGTTTCAGACACACAGCTGTCCGCTTTTGTAGACGGGAGATATGAAGGTTTCCCAACCGCGGTTTTGTTCTGCAAAAGTCCCGTACCGATAGCCTATTTGGAAATTGGATTTTTTGATAATGCATCCGACTTAGAAGTGCTGACAAACGATTCGGAAACTATAGGCAGGGCGATTGCTGTCGGTGTTGATAATTACTTTAAAACCAAAAGCAATTGAGTATGATATTTCAACTTGGACATAAACAGCGGCGGTATAAGTTTTAATTGTCAGGTTTAAATAAGTATGTCAAGGCTTAAAAGCCGATAAGTATGGATTCTATTGATTGTATTAGTGTGGACAAAATAAGAAAACTTCCGCCAATTTTCTGCTTGATTTTATAAGATTATGCGATGGAAACTTAATTGATAAGCAAAAATGTCGATTCCATAAGGGTTTATAGCCTTTGGCAAAAGAACTTATAAAACCTTATAAGGTGGATTTTCAATATAATTAAATATAAGATAGATAAATGCAAAAAATTATTTAATTGTGAGCCAACTTAAAATATATATTAAAGTTATTGTTTGTTGAGCGCTGTCTTATTCGCGGTTATATTTTTATTAATAAAAATGGAAAGATGATATATATGGGAATAGGAATTATTGTGTGCGGTTTGAATGGAAGCGGAAAGAGTACGTTAGGAAAAGCGCTTGCGGAGAAACTTGAAATTCATTTTATTGATATTGAAAATCTATTTTTTCAACAGAAAGCTTCCAATTATAGCAGTGGTTTATCACGTTCTGATAAAGAGGTAGAAAAGATCCTTTTGAATGAAGTCGTAACATATAAAAACTTTGTGTTTTCAGCTGTAAAAGGAGAGTATGGAAAAGATGTTCTGCCGTTTTATAATTATGCAGTTTTGATTGATGTTCCGAAAGAGGTTCGTTTGGAAAGAATAAAACAGCGCTCTTTGCAGAAATTCGGTAGTAGAATTTTACCAGGAGGAGATATGTACGAGCAGGAAAAAACATTTTACGATAAAGTAAGTTCCCGAACAGGGAGATATGTTGAGGAATGGGTGCAATCATTAGAGTGTCCTGTGATAAGAGTGGATGGCACGAGATCTATTAATGAAAATATAACTTATATTACAGGACAGATACAGAGTTTACTGCAAGAGACTGACAAGCAGCTTTCAGATTTATTAAAATAGAGTATTGGAAAGTAAACAGAAAAAATAACAGTGTTTATAGTGAACATTTTTGGTTTTTATTAGCTTTCCAACTATAATGCGGAAAGTCCGCAATAAAGCAGACGGAAATATCAAAGTTCATATATAAAAAATGTGGTATGGCAAGCATCGGAGGGCTGTGACCACACTTAAAAAAGTGTGTGTAATACAAATCACTTTGCATTGATAAACCTACAATGTCTGTGGCCCCTCAGCATGGTGGGTGTGATACAAAATAACTTGTATTGATAAACCTACAATGTCTGTGACCCCACCAGCATGGTGGGTGTGATTCATTATAACTTGTTTTGATTTACCTACAAGGTCAATAATATGAATACGCAAATAATAATATGAATACGCAACACAAACGCAGTTTGCCGCGTAAGGCGCGCAGTCCCGGTAAAGCTTTTTGATTTAGTTTTATATATCAATAAACTTGTTTTACGTATTTTATGTATAAGAAAATAATATGACGGATTTTATACTAATAGTGTATTTTGCATGTTAGATGTTGATAAGGATTAAATAAATAAAATTAATTATTATATTATAGATACTTATCATATAATTTTATAAATAACATATTTAAAGCGGAAGCCGCATGGCTTCCGCTTTAATTTATACAAATAATTATAATCTCCAAAAATGAGGATAAATAGTTTAATTCATAAAAATAAAATTTATTGCAGAATACTTGTGTAAATACTGACTTATTTATATCTTGACAAGTAATACTGCATTATTATTTTCAATCTGTGTGATTAACAAAATCTGCTTAGTGCTAAAACGACAGTATTTATTCATGTTGCTATCCCAGCGTTTAAAATTTATATGAGCTGTTGAAGTCTATGATAAATTTTTAATCTTTGAATTTGAATTAACAATATAAATTCCTATACAGGTCAGCAGAAGCGAAACAACTCCGATTATGCTGAATGCTTGATTTTGTTCGCCCAAAAGCCATGCTGAGAGTATAACGCCAAAAATTGGGTTCATGAAACCAAAAACCGCCACTTTTCCGACAGGATTGTATTTCAGCAGTATTCCCCACAAAGTGTATGCTATCGAGGAAACAAGAGCCAAATAAATCAAAAGCATAACAGCTTGGGTTGAAACATGAGTAATCCGTCCACCACACAAAAATCCGATAATGGTAAGGACTATTCCCCCTGTGAAGAACTGATACCCGCTTAGGGTCACAGGATTCTCACGCTGTGAATACCGCTTTATCAAGCAGGATGAAAGCCCGTAGGATAAGCAGGACATAAAAATAGCCCCCTCGCCGGCAAAACTGAAGTTTCCGTTTATTGCCGCGCCGCTTATATTGATAAGTATTACCCCGAGGAATCCGATAACAGACCCGAATATTTTTCGCGTTGTGAGCTTTTCGAATCTAAATAGAAGGCATGAGAAAAGCAGTGAAACAAAAACGTTTGAGGCGTTTATAATAGAAGCGTTTACGCCGCTTGTGTTAGCCAGCCCGATATAGTAGAATATGTATTGGAGCACGGTCTGAACCATGGCGAGCTTAAAAACATCGGGAATTGACGACTTTTGCGGTATTAAAATTTTGCGGCTCAATATACTGCCGAATAAAATTGTTAAAATTCCGGCGATAATAAATCTGATTCCGGCAAACAGCAGCTGGGACGCAGTTCCGCTTATTTCAAAAAGCGAATAGCCGATTTTTATACATGGAGCGGCGCTTCCCCATAGGAGACAGCTGAGCATAGCTCCGAAACAAATAGTGTAGGTTGATGTAAGTTTGTTTTTCATGTTTGATTTCTCTTTCTAATAAAATTTTATATTGTTATATTATAGCATTTGTTTTGGCATAAAACAATTAAGTTAATATACAATTACTTATTTAGTCCGACCATAATTTTTGTAAAATGTATTGAAATAAAAAATTTGAGTATTGGATTAATTCAAATAGATTACGAATCGGATTAAGGAAGACAGAGAAAATAGAAAATTTTGAAGATTCTGCTGTTAAAGTAACGGAGGAAACAAACAATTTGATTGTCTGTTATTGCAGAAGATAATAACGGTCCATTTATCAGACTGTACTGTTTGATATAATAAAACTGTTATAGAATTTTTATAACGCAGGCAGAGTGTTTGCTGTAAACGGTATTATTGTCTGCATAAACGGCGGAATGGTATTGCCGTCTGAATATAATGAAAAGGAAAAGTTATATATCCGGAAATGCAGCAGGTACTGATATATCTAGAATTATTGCAGCTGTGTTCAGCAGTGAGAATATATAAAAAGATTTGAAAGCAAACAAAATAAGAGCCGAAAAAATGAAGCGGAGCGGAAGATTAACTGTGAATTCAGACAGAAAGAGTTTAAATATTCTTTGTAAGAAATGCGGCTATAAACAGCCTATTTATGAAACTAAAATTGTTAAGTGAAAAAATCTATTGACATAATCGTGAGTTTATGATAAAATTCTTTCATCTGATACAGATATAGGGGAGCACCACCTGAGGTGCTTCCCTTTTTGTGTCTAAAATTAAAATCAGGAGGTTTTGTATGAAAAAGACAATAGCGTGGAAGATGGCGGTAGCAGGAGTATTGATAGCAGTATGCGTGGTTTGTTCGCCTCTCAGCATACCGGTTGGAGCTTCAAGATGTTTCCCGGTTCAGCATTTGGTGAATATTTTGGCGGCGGTTTTATTGGGACCGTTCTACGGAGTGGGAATGGCGTTTGTCACATCTCTGACAAGGGTCTTAATGGGGACAGGCACTTTGCTGGCGTTTCCCGGAAGCATGTGCGGAGCGCTGCTTTGCGGACTGGTATATAAATATTCCAAAAACATACCTTTAACGTGTATAGGAGAGCTGTTCGGTACATCAGTTCTGGGAGGAATCTTCGCATATCCAATTGCGGCTCTGCTTATGGGAAAAGAGGCGGTGCTGTGGACGTACATACTCCCGTTCTTTGTCAGCTCAGCAGGAGGAACTGTGATAGCCGCCGTAATTCTTTTTGCGCTGAAAAAGACAAAGGTGTTAAATAAGATGGGACAAATTTAAAAATCATTTGAATTATATAAAACGTTTCTTATCAAAAAATGGAACCTGTGTAGATTTTTCGGTTCCATTTTTGTTTTATTATTTTCATTATGACAAAGCGAAAATGTAAAAAGATCTTTAAAAATAAAGACCATAACTAATAATGCTGTCCTGTTGCAAGTTAATATAAAATATATTAACTATTGTCAGTTTCATAAAATTTTATGGTAAATACAGCGCCGTTTTTATTTTTGGCTGATAAAGTTCCATTCATTGATTTTATTGCGGTTTCGGCAATAGCAAGTCCTATACCGCTTTGTCCTCCTAAACCTTTATAAAAACGCTGAAAAATGTATGGCATATCTTTTTCTGCAATTCCGGGGCCATCGTCAGAAATTTTTATTGTCCGGATACGCGCACTGCAGCTGATATTTATTGATTTGTCTGCATATCTTATGGCGTTTGTCAGAATACTCATTACAGCTTTTCCAAACATCTCAGGATTCCCGGTAATTATAAATTTTTTATTATCTGTGTGAAAATTTAGCTTTATTTCACCGCATACCGGTTTTAGCTGGCGCAGTAAGTTTTCGATTACTTCAGTACATTCAAAGTCTGTTTTGTTTTCAAATCGATCTTTGCTGTCAAGATGAGATAAACATAGAATATTGTCTACCATATCTGAAAGTCTGTCGCTTTCTTCTAATATAATATCAGCGGCTTCAATAACTTTTTGGCTTTTAAAAAGTTTAGCTGATATCCCTTCGGCATAACCTTGAATTGACATAAGCGGAGTTTTTAGTTCATGCGATACGTTTTGAAAAAATGTTTTTTGCTCCGCGTCGTACTCTGAGAGCTTTTTTGCCATATGATTCATATTAGTCTCAAGACCTGAAAGTTCAGTTTCTTTTAAGTTCAGCATTTTAGGTTTAAATATTCCGTTTCCAATATCATTAGAAAAACTGCAAAGTTTATCTATCGAAAGTACCAATCCATTTGTAAGTCTTATTACTACTGCAGCCATTACAGTGCCGGTTAAAAAGAGCAGACCGAGCAGGACAAAATTAATGATACGAATTAAATCCTTAAGCTGCTGATTGTTTTTATAAAATATGATATTAATATCCTGTGAATATGGTTTTTTAAGTGTGAAATAATCTGTTCCGTCTAATTTGGTATGTTCAGGTTCGGACGAATTTTTATCCAAAAAATATAATCTAAGTTTATCTAACTCATTTTTGTCGTAAAAGAAAGCTGTTTGTTTTTCTTTATAATTATACATCTCGGGAGGCGGATAAATAAGGTCTCCATTTTTTGAATCAGTTAGGAAAAAGCTGATTGTTTTATTATTTTCATCTAATAAACTATAGTGTAAGTTTAATGCGATTGAGGCGGCGTCAATTTCGGCCTTAGGCATATTAGCGCCGTCAGTGAAGCCGGATGGCTGTGTATTAGTGTTTTCAGGTATTTTAGTTGGTTTTTCGGTATCAAAATTTTCTTTGCTTTCAGAATATAAAAAATTTTGATTGTCAGCATAATTTTCAGAATATGTCCCGTCTATGTCTTCAGAATAAATAGCTGAGTAGGATTCAAAATTAGGAGAAAAGTTTTGAGAAATTCTATCCGCTGTAGCAGAAGCTTTATTTAAAGAATCTATAGATTCTCTTTTTATATGATATGATGTAATTATATTGAAAGAAAGAAACATTAAAATAAAACTGAGAACAACAGTTATAAGAAAAATTGAAAATATTTTTGTGCGTATACTAATTTTCATAGTTGATTCACCTTCAGTTTGAATCCGAAACCGCGAACTGTTTCAATAAAAACATTACTGCCGTAATCGGATAACTTTTTTCTCAGTCTTTTTACAGTGTCGTCAGTCACGCGCGTCTCTACCATGCTGTCGTATCCCCAAACTTGATTCAGTATTTCATCTCTCGAAACTGCCCGGTGTTGATTTTGAAACAGAAAGTCTAAAAATTCAAACTCAATTAATGTCAGCGGTATTTCATTTTCTGATATCAAAACCGATCTTTGTTTTGAAAGTAAAGATAGGTTGCCTAAAGTGATTTTATCATCTTTTAGCGCTTGCTGTTCCATATCTATCCGCCGAAAAATAGCTTTAACCCGCATAACAAGTTTTAACGGACGGAAAGGCTTGGTAAAGTAATCATCACTTCCGAGTGCCAGGCCGGATACATAATCGGAATCACTGTCACGAGCTGTCAGCATAATAATAGGAACATTAGAAAGCTGTCGGATTTTACTGCAAATTGCAAAGCCGTCGTTACCTGGCATCATTATATCCAATATTACTAAATCGGCAGGTGCTTTAAGGAATTTTTCGAATAATAAATCGCCTGTCTCAAAAACTTCTACCGCGTAACCTTCATTTTCCAGAAAAGACTTTAGCAGTCCGCGAATATTTTTTTCATCATCCGCCGCATATATTAATTTCATTTGATTCACCGCCTATATTCGTATTATATCATAAAATACTAAATTTTAAAGTAAGCAAAATCAATTGCCGCAAAACTGCCACAATTTTTCGGTGACTTTTCGTGATAAATTAAATTATACTTACTTTGTCATCAGGCAGAAGCCTGAGATAAAAATACGGCAAAGCCGAAAAAATGGAGGAATTACTTATGAAGAAACAAGTACTATCAGTAGTTTTAGGATTGGCAGTGACAGCCGCAGCGGGATCAGCTTTTGCCGCCGGAGCGGATAACCGTATGGAAACACTAAATCATGGTGAGTTACTCGGTCAAATAGTTCAAGACAGAGTTTTATCAATTTCTGAAGGAAAGGATAATGTTTTGAATGGTGAAAAAGCAGATATCTATGCAATTTTGGGAGAGAATGATAAGTTAACTGGAAGTGTTGCTGAGGATAAAGTACTATATGAAGGAGAAGGAACACAAACAGAAAATGAAAGTCAATCAGACAGCTATGCAGTATTAGAAGAAAATGACAAGCTAACCGGAAGTATTGTTGAAGATAAAGTAAAAAAATAGAAAGAGATGAGATTTTAGTTCCAAAATTAAAACAATAGCATATTAATAAGAGGGGGTAATTATCCCCTCTTTTATTTATCGCTTTTTAAGTAGAAAGTACTTTCAGTATTACTTAAAACAGTTTTGTACTTTTCTTAAAAAAAGTGATACTGAATTAAAAGAGCAATAGTGTAATAGAGTGAGTAATAAATTTGATTTATCAATCATAGCATAAATAATGCTTGAAGGCATTCTGATCTTTTGTTTTTATTATTTATACATAGTTTGAATTATGAAAAATACCTAACGGAATGAGAATGGAAAACTGTAAAGATATAGTATTAAATATAACGTAAGTTATTATAAGTATTTTAGAAATATACTAATAAATAATATAATGCGGGAAGCGGAAGTAGGACAATAAACAACGTAAAAACGGGAAAAATCAGCTAATTTAAAAAATAAATAAAAAAAAGAAGAAAAAAGTCTTGACAAAATAATTTGTCTCTGCTATACTAAACAAGTTGTTCGAAAAGACCTATATGTTTTGAAGAACAAACATACATAACTTGATGAAGAAGCAATTTTTAAGTTTTAAAAATTTTTTCA
>OGXS01000093.1_pt1 | contig 88622 bp, 91 predicted proteins | sample 1576371 | NCBI WGS metagenome assembly OGXS01 (sample SAMEA3541475, study PRJEB24748) | human gut metagenome | biome: human gut; feature: human-associated habitat; material: faeces | place: China | collected 2012
TCCGTGCCATGAAGCTTGCTAAAGCTGCCAAGAAGGTAGAGGACGGGATTGAAGAAACCTTGACCTATATGGATTTTCCTACGCAGCATTGGACCCGGATCCGAACCAATAACGCTATTGAGCGCCTCAACCGTGAGATTAAACGGCGTACAAAAGCGATCGGTGCTTTTCCTGACGGGCAGAGTGCCTTGATGCTCGTATGTGCCAGACTGCGTCACGTAGCAGCAACCAGTTGGGGAGCCAGACGCTATATGAATATGGATCATCTTTTCAAAACAGAAGAGGATCTGCTGTCTGATATCATAGCCGGCTGACTACCGGCTGCTAAACGGCTAGGTTTTGATTTTGCGAAAAACTATTGACACTATCAATCTAAAACGGTATTTCCTTCTGATGACAGTCTTCTAAAAATGCTGTATCTGGCCATGATGGATATCACGAAAAAATGGACCGGACACCGACAGGATTGGGGGCAAATCCATTCGCAACTGGAGATATTTTTCGAAGAACGATTATCAGGATTATAAGCTGTTTCTGACCTGGCAGGGCTGGCTGGGCCAGCCCTGCTTGACATGTCCGGAAACCGCATTATAATACAAGCAAGGGCAGAACCTCAAAAAATCGGCTCTGCCCAGAGTAACTAATGACATATCTTATATCAGTTTTTTGAATTTACACAAAACTTGAAACGGTCTCGATTATACTGGGCAAGAGCATCCACAATCAGTTTATATTCTGTTATCCATTCTCCATTAAAGTTCATGAGTTCAATATTATCGTTTTCACCAAATTCAAAGATATATTCACTATTTCCTTGCAATTCAATAACAAACTGAACTTCTGTTCCCACATAATTATAAAAATTTTCCGGGCCATATTGGTAGAGAATATTTTTTATTGCTGGAAACGGGAATAAAGGACGTCCATTCGCTGCAAGGTATTCATCATCATTTTCTCTCTGATATATCATAATGTCTGCTAATTCGTTTGTGCTTTCGCTGAGACTTACAACGTCTTCCCAGCCAGCTTTACTTAAAACATCCTTAAATATATCAAAAACTTTTTCCTTCGTCATGGCTACTGTACTCCTTTAAATATCTTCTTTTTTCTATTGCAACAAATCTTTCTTTTATTTGAAATATACCATAGTATCAATTACACTACACCGATTATTTGCTATTATAAGTTTCTTTTATGTACAATCCGCGGAATATAATTTCCCTGCTTTATCTCTTTGCTTATACGACCTCTGTTCATTTTCCAAAACCCATCTAATTTATGCAACCATACCCCATCATCCCACATGTATTCTTCTTGGTCTTTAAAAATTCTATTGCCATACTAATATTCTCTTCTTCCAACAGCTCATCTACAGTAATGTCCACTTTCATACTCTCTTCTCCACTCAAATATTTATAGTAATTTTTATCACATTGAATTCTTCATTCCTGCTATTTATTGCCAATTGTTTTCGTAATTCTTTCTCTGGGTAGCGTAACTAAGGTGGTATCCATATAAAATCTCCTACTTATTCTCCACAAAACCTTTGAATTATCACAAGAACAGGAGATGAAGTATGTCAACTACTCTTAGTTATTCGTCACATAGTTATGACAAAAACAGTTACCTATGAAGCTACGTGTCAATTACTCTTAGTTATTCGTCACAGAAAGAAGTAATTGTTACTACAAATACTGTGAGGGCAACTGTGTCAATTACTCTTAGTTATTCGTCACTACTGCTTTTCTATGTCTTATTATTTATTTTACTCCAGTTTTTTACTTTTTTCTATGCCGTTTTCTTTAAAAACCCGGTCAGTCCCTCTTTCGGAGTTATTCTGTTTTTCCTGTAAATTCAGGCCTTCCAGGATCTTTTTCTTGTTGCCTTTTGGGGTACAACTTGATCGACCGGATTTTTCGCTCCTTTTTGCTCTCTTTTTCATCATTTTGAGCCATAAACTCTTCCCATCCCTTATATTTACCGGCTTCAGACTAACCGGGTTTTTTGATTGCGCTATCTTCTCCTGCACCACGCACCCCATCTCAATTCCGTTTCTCGCCCCGATTCCTGCCAGTAATGCCTTTCGTATCATTTCTTCTGATCCACTGATAAACAAAATAACAAGGCGGAAACAATTTCCCAAGATATCATTGATAACATGGCATATTTACTGTCCACTGAATCTTCATCTGGTCTTTGGTGTGATAGCTGATAAAAGCATAAGAGCACGCCATCCTCTCTGTTTTTCAAGTTTCTGTCGTATTCTGCTTACGCGTTTGAGACATTTCCGTCCAGCTGCTCCTTATCTGTAAAAATCATGCCTGCGTCAACATGAAAATTTTTTCCCGATATAGGCTCGCAATATTTGCTTTCCCCTGCACCATAGCCATTAATCGTAATCTTATGACTTGAAGAAAAACGTTTGACAGTGGTACAGGAAAAAGCCTTCTTGTATACATATTCCGTGTCTTCCGGCAGTTTATATGCATCGCTTTTCCAGCAGGACGGAAAACAGATTAGGGTCTTTTTATCTGCCGACCATATAATCCCGTCTTCATCTTCTGTATACCCTTCAAAATGATTATAATCATAGTCCTTGGCAAAATCTGCTATGATTTCATTGTTATTGGTCAGAATGGCAGGCCCTACATAAGGCATATCCAGCCATTCCATCGGCACATAGTCATATTCCAGTGAATCCAGAGAATCCGGTATTTCCATGACAATTCCTGTGGAAATCGCAGATGTAAATAAAGCCCGGACACTCTCCGGAACCTTAATTCGGTTGATCTTTAGCGACAAGTCAAAGCATTCCGCCCCGATATATTCCAGACCCTCTGGCAAGGTAATATCTGTCAGCAGCTCACATTGGAAAAATGCCTGCCATTCCAGTCTCTTTACCGAAGCGGATAAATCAATTTTCCTTAGATTTACATTATTTGCAAACGCAGCTGCACCAATGGTCTCCACAGTCTCTGGAGTCTTGTAACTATCACCGTCCTTACCGCAAGGATAGCAGACCAGAGTACGCATATCCTTTGTGAACAGCACACCATTTACAGAAGTAAAAAAGGATTTTCCGGATCCACAGTTACTTTCTTAAAACGCTTGACCGGTGCAGTATCCGGTCCATATTCTGTCAAAAAAATGTCTTCTACTATGGATACAGTCTTGTGAATGTATATTTCCCGGAAGGGATGACTTCTTTCTTCGTCTGGCTGGCGGTCAAACAACAAAGCAAAATCACCGGCCAGTTCTGTTATGCCTTCCGGGATTTTCAGGCCCCCATTTGTCTGATCCACTATTTTTGCAGCCATTTCTCGTGTAAATACATCCATTATAATTCACTTCGCACAGTACACAAATTTCTTTCAATTTGCTCTTGTTTTCAAAATTCACAATTTATTTGAACTATCCACTTAGCGCATTAACTTCTTCATTTCTACTATATTATCGCCTATTTTTAAAGCCTTATCTAAAAAGAAACTGCTCATGGATTTGTGAGGAGTTTTTTTCATTAACTAAAATATTCCTTTTTCCTGAAGATAGCTGGTAATAATCTCATGGAATTTTTGGGCTTTTTGTACTTGCTCCTCAGCGTCCTGACGAGAAGCAACGAAAAAATCTTCATAGTCAGCATGTTCACGCATTTCAGAAGATGTTCGAATAATCTTTGAGGCTTCTTTGGAAAAATCTCCCGTCTTAACATGATATTGATTAAAATGGGCGATGACACCGCTGTGCTTGCTGCTGTCAAATTCATCTAAGACATTTACTGCGCGCATTCCATGAAAAATAGAATAATAGGAGCGGTTAAGGGAAAGCTTAAATTTTCCGCATTCTAACATTGCTTTTGCATTTTCCAGTTCTTCAGAGGATCTTTCATACCGGTATTTTGACAAATCTTTTATGCTGCCGGCCATAATACAATCCCCTCCTTTTTCACGTTTTTATAAAATGGCATTACGTTTTCCCACTCTTTAAATTTATCATGATCGATAAGGAGTACAGAAAGGACTTTGTTATATTCTAATTCCAAGTCTACAACAAGATCTGTCATCTGTTCGTGCATCTCTTTAGTATAAGCTCCGATTAAGACAGCAATATCAAGATCCGATTCTTCTGTCTGAGTTCCTCTTGCCACAGAGCCATAGAGGATGATACTTGTGATTGAATCCTGAAAAATATGGATAAGTCCGGGAATTAATTTTTTCAGCAGATTTGTATAATTTTCCATTGTGTGCCCCCTTTCTCCTGTTTGAAGTTATTGTACCCTATTTTGAGAACGAAATCAATCAAGGTGTTTTGGGAGATTGAACGCTAAATATTGAAAAGTTGAGGCTGATATGGTATTATTTGAGTACAACTAAACGGAACTCTACCTCATACAATCTTGTGGTTTTAATTTTTTATAATCCACCGAATAGGTGGGAACATCAAAAACCAAGGAGGAAGAGAGTATGAGAAAAACTGTGAAAAACCAGAAGGTAGAAGTAACCCGTAAAATAGTTGGAGAGCGCATCGGAAGACTGAGATGCAGTATTAATCTCAGCCAGGAGAAGCTTGCGGAGATTGTAGATGTAAGTCGTTTGACGATTTGGAAGTGGGAGAACGGTAAATGCTGGCCGACACTTCCGCATCTCGCAAAGCTGGCTAATCTATTCGGTTGCTCAATAGATTATCTGGTCCTCGGAACAGAGATTCGCGGACGCGACAAGGAAGAGGACCAGATAGGTCTTATATTATTAAACAGAACAGTACATAACATTTTAAAGGGCATATGCTTTTGCATATGCTCTTTTTGTATACCAGTGGGTAATGTAATAACTATAAAGATTATTTTATAATACTTGCGTAAAGGGGGGATTCGCCATGAAGAACAAAATTATAATTAAAAAAAGTAACAATCACATCCACTTTTATTTACACTGTGACGCTGGACATCTTTTTCTGTTTTCGGAACGATTTCATAAGGGCGTGTATGATTACTTTCGATGTGGTCGGTCGGAAAGTGAACTGCGAAAATATCACAGCTATAATAAGAATCCGAGACGAGATCATACGATTGAAAAATGCCTAAAGAAATCGTATAGGCGTTGTGCGTTGGAAGAACTTGAAGTGGCGTAAAGAAAGGAGGAGTGAAGATGAGTAAGGACATCATGTGCAAATCTGCAATCTTGATAATCCTGATGAAGGGGATGTGTTTTTGATCCCGTTCAAGACATTGAGTCTTTTGACGATATAACTGCAACTAGTAGAAAGATTGTACTTTCAACAATCCAGAATACAAATCAGATGTTGAGGACAAAAGTATGGAGTAGTATTAAGGATGTCTGCTGATGAAAAATTAGTGTGGTGCTTGTGTCCATTTATTTCGAGGGTGGATTATCTTCTGTGGATGACTGAATAGCCCCCTTAGAAAAGCATGAGAAAAAAGACTATGCTCCATTTGACAAAGGGCAACAAAATTTTCAGAGGAGGAAGATACTATGAAGAAATATCTTTCAATTATGAGTAAAAATACAAAGTTGAAGTGCATTGGGGTAATTGTACTTGTGTTTGTCAACTCTATGCTTTCATCTATATGGCCGGTGAAACTAGGCGAATTGTACACCAACATTTCTGACGGAACGGTTAACACTATTGCACAGAGTTTACTTGCAATAGTAACCTTTGGATCGGTATACCTTTCAGCTGAGTGTATTACTATTATTCGGCGTGTTGTTCTTGATTGCATCATTGCTTCTCATGAAGCTGAGATTCGTGAGTATAGCATTGAAAAGTTATTAAAGATGCCGGTATCGTATTACTCTGGCTGCCTAAGTGGAGAAAAAACTGCTCAACTTAATCAGGGGGTGGCCGGATTTAGCCAGCTTATTAAAATCATGTGCAATGATATATTTGCCACTGTATTGACAGCAGTATGCACCCTTGTTCAGGTGTTCCTTAATGCACCGGGAATTATGGTTGGGATCATGCTTATGTATCTTGTGATTACAATCATTATCTCTGCTTTCCAAATTCGCTCCCAGAATGGCATTCGTGAAAGCATTGTTGGACAGAAGAATGCATTAGATGGACAAATTTGTCAGTCCATCTCCAACCTTGAACTGATTCGAGGGATGAATGCAGAGGAATATGAAAAGAAAAGACTTATTCCGAGTATCTTGAATATTAGTCGAACCGAAAAAAGACATCATAGGTATATGGGCTCATTTGATTGCCTGAAGCAGTTTTGCAAGATTTCATTTCAGTTAGTGCTTCTTGTAGCTTCTATTCTCTTGATTTCTAATGGACAGATGTCTGCAGAATCTGTGATTACGATTTGTCTGCTGTTTCAGCAACTGGTCAAACCGATTGATGAGGTATACCGTTTTATGGATGAAACTGCTTCATCTGCAATTAAGGCGAAAGTGTTACTTGAAGTTGCAGCCAGCCCTTCAGATGAAGTGTTTGACATTCAATCCTCTGGTGAGGATGCAAGAGGAAACGATATTCGAGTTGAAGATGTTGTAGTTACTAATCCTGAGAAAGATCTTTCACTTGCCTGGTATGAAGACATCGTTATCCCAAGCGGGAAGATTATTGCGTTGCAGGGTCCAAATGGTTGTGGAAAATCGAGTTTGATAAGATGCCTGAATCGTTATTACCCACATACACAAGGAAAAATCACGTTGTTTGGCAAGGAACAGAGTCTCTTTAGTCAGAAACAGCTGACGGACATGCTGTATTACACACCTCAAAGCTCATTCTTTATTGCCGGAACTGTCCGCGAGAACCTCCTGTATGGGATTGAGAGAGAAATTAGCGATGAAGAATTAGTTATAGCTTTGAAGAATGTTCATTTGGTAGGAGAAGGTCATAACGATACCGTTATTCGTATAGACCCTAAAGAAGCGCTTGATTGTATGATAAGCGAAAAGGCCGATGAGCTTTCTGGAGGCATGAAGCAGCGGCTCTCACTCGCCAGAGCATTCTTACGAACGCCAAGATTGTATGTATTTGATGAGGTTACAGCTAATCTCGATGAAGATGCAACTAATTATGTCCTTGCAAATATTGAGTCGCATGCTAAAAAAATCGGTGCGGGGATTGTGTATATATCTCATGATCAGAAGGTTGTTGACAGATGCGATAAGGTCATAGCATTACGAAACAGGCTCCATAAAAGTTCAGAAGAAAAGGAGGTTGCATAAGCGGAGGCGGAAAATTTTCTCCTCCCAACAAGGCTACTCTGTAGTCACATAATGTAAACATCAGCCGATTGAAAGTATTTGAGGAGGTTAGCAGATATGAAGGTTTTTACAGATAAGAAAAATGAGAGAACTTTGGAAGGAGGTATTCATATGATGCACGAACATAGAGGCCCGGGGAGACATATTCCCCCTCACGGGCGGAAAGCCCTTATAAATATTGAATTTGATGAGGCTGATTGGACATTGCTGAAAGAAGTTTTTGGCGATGAAGATACTGCGCTGGCAGCCTCGGAGATTATTAGGGAGGCTCCGCCAGAGATCCAGATACTTGCAGTCCAGCTTATGAATATTATTGAGGAGGTGGCCTAATATGAATATGAATTTTGCAAAATTTCCGGCTCCTGTCCTGGGAAATGATACGCAGGAACTTTACGCTAAGCTGTACGGTGATGCCGGGAAAAGGTTTATCGAAATTCTTAACTCATCACCGAATGAAATCGCAGTAATTTCCAGGCTGATTGCCTATCTGAAAGAAAGAGGAGGAGAGTAGTATGGATATGCAGAAAACGGCTAGAGAAATCGGACTGTTTGAAACGGCGATCAATCTGGCGAAGGTCAACAACAGTGCTGATGTCATTCAAAAGGTGGGGGCCTCAATGCCCCTGCCAGATGAAAGAATAGTGGTTCGGGTGGGACGGGTTGCTGAGTGGCTCCTTAGTTTTGGCAAGGACAAGTATATGTTTCTTACACCAGAAATCGCCTTGATTGAGGAAATGGGGAAATTATCCAACAAAAAAACAGAGGTCATCATCGCCGTCCCCTGTGATCTAGATTCGGAAGCTAAGGAACGTCTTAAAAATAATCTGCCTCATGGAGTATCTGTAGCTGTGCTGGAGGAACCGTATTTTCCACAGTCATTCTTTCCGGGAAATGGAATGGTGGTCATAAGCGGATACTTGGGTGGTGATCGAGCGATGGTTTTGCCAGACACATACAGAATGGTTGAGCATTACAGTGGTTTTCTTGGGAAAAAGATTTTTGTACCTTATAAAGAACTCGGTGTTGCAACTCGATATGATGGATGGATGGAGATAGGTCAACATAGATTAAGTACGAAATGGAGGAGTGAGTCATGAATAATGCGATAGCTGTTTCAAATAAAAAAGTATTTTTTAAGGAAAAGAATCGTGAAAACAAAGGGAATATCCGTAACAAGTTTGGGAAAAGCGCATCGTTAATTCTGATTGCGGCCATGTTTGTGTTTGGAAGTGTTTTGGCGCTTCTCTTGGATATTCCTGTAAAGAGCGTGATGAACAATTATTCATATGACGTGCTCGTTATTCTTGTAGTAATGGAACTATTTACAAATTTAATTACTGAGACAGGAATCATGCAACATCTTGCAATTAAAATTGCCGAGTTGTCAAGAGGGCAAAAGAGAATGTGTTTGATGTTGTTCGGTGGAGTAATGTTTCTCATATCCTCTTGCTTAAATAACATTACGGCAGTTTTGGTAATATTACCTATTGTTTTCGTCCTTTTGAAGACACTCGAAGTTGATCGTAAATATGTATATACGTTTTTTGCGACTATTCTTGCATTATCAAATTTAGGGGGGGCATCTAGTCCGATAGGGGACTTCCCGGCAATCATTATAATGACATCGGGGATTACAAGTTTCCTTGGTTACCTGACACATGCGTTCCCGTTGTTTGCATTTACTTCTATTGTTTTACTTGAAATATGGGGAATGAGCGTTAAAAGAGAAAAAGATGATAGTGCTATCCGACAGTTGGCTATAAGCACTCTTAAAAGTCAATATAAGAATTGTATGATTCGCTTTGATGTTTTGAAGTGGTTGGCTGTCATTTTTGTCGGCATGCTTATTGCCTGGAGTATTGTCCCACAAAATATTATTCCACCGGAGATTATTGCAGTCTTAGGTTATGTGGTGGTAATGGTAATTTGCTCGATAAAAAAGATCAAGGTAGAACAGATTATGGATCTAAAATCTGTGCTTACGATTGCGTCCTTTTTGTTCTTTGCACAAGTAATTAGCCAGACCGGACTTTTAAATCTTATAGCTACATACCTTCAAAGCAATATTGGTAATCCTAAGATTCTGGTTATGGTTATTATGTTGATTACATCGTTAGTGGCTGGAATATTTAGTGCAGGCCCAGCAGCGGCAGCCATGATGCCTGTTATTGTTGAAATCTGTAATGGCCCTCTTGGTGCACAGGCAGATTGGATTGCAGTTGCATATGCAGCGGCGATTTGCTCGGGAAGTTCCTTGTTTATTTGGAGCGCAACAGGAGGATTTATTCTATCAGAAAAAATTAATACTGCTAATATTGAAGATGAAAGGGGACAAAAGGTTCACTGGGGAGTTGGTCAGTATCTGAAGTATGGTTTTGTGAATTATGCTATTCAGCTTTCAATTGCGTTTGCAGTAATAGCAATAGTTCTATAATGATAGAGAGCTATGGGAGGAGGTGAGAAAATAAGTTGTTATGTAGTATTCTTTTTGAATAGGTTTTCATCGTTGAATAATGATAGTGGGCCCAAAACTCTTCGAGATGTTTTATATGATAGTCATCCTTTGCCAGATAAGAGAATAAAAAGACTTGAAAAGTATTGCTATACGATATTACCCAAGGAGGCGAACGGACATGAATGAACAGAAAAGACGATTGCTACTAATCATTTTAAACCGACTAAGAATTACACATAGATATAACCAGATCGGGGCATATGAGATATATTTTTGCCGGTACAATGAAATCACATTTACGATTTCTGCATACGGGGAAAGTGTAACAATGAGCAAATACCTGGGAGTTTATTCGATAGATCAGCAGAATCGTATTCTTTCTTTTGCTAAAAGTGTGCAGGAAAAGGGATATAATCTTAGGATTGATGACGATAATAGTGAGAAACATGTCGAGATGGGTTGTTTGAATACAGATAAGCAGCAGCTATTTTTCGGTGTGTGTTGTTTCCTCCAGATTATAACTGGCGGCAAGTTTCTTCAATTAAAGTTGATGGCGGCATAGGAGGATGAAGATGAAAGAGTTTACTTTGATTTTAACACCTGGGATGCAGGGTAACGATAAAATTGTGTTAGACTTTGTGCGGGAAAAATATGGGGATGTACCCTGTTCCTTTTACCGCTTGTCCTATGCTCCTCCCTATCAGAAAGACTGGAAAGGGATTGTCGACTACGAGAATCTCTGTAGGTACCATCCTTTTTCCGATGTATCACAAGAACGAATTATCATTATCGATCTACAAGAATGGGTTCCTGAAGGGCATATTCAGGAAGAATTTCTCCGTATATTTTTCATGTATCTTCATGATCAACGTTCTTCGTATTTCGATATTAAATATGTGTTTACAGCTGGAGAATACGAAGAAGAGGATGTGAAAGAATTAATCATATTGCTTTCGCAGTATTTTCAGAAGAAAAGTATAAAAACTAGCCGTATCTTTCAGGATAAAAAACAGTTAGGACAATACTTAAGTGAGAACCACAAGAAGATATCAAAGGAACTAATAGTTAAAATTGCAGGGATGCTAATCGAAGCAAAAGAGAAGATTAGTGGTATTTCGCAAGTAGATTCATTGCTTGCAGAGTTGGAAAATTCTATTCCTGACATGCAAGAAAAAATCGATGAAAAATTGTTGGTTCAGCGAGCAAAACAAGTAAGAGCTTCAGGTTTATATATGCTTTATACGGAAGAGATGGAGAGGATATTAGGGGAATATGAAAAAGATGATAAAGAAAGATAGTTGTTACGATTATGAATATGAATCTATTTGGAGTCAGTATTCGCATATAAAACAAAGCCAAAGATTTTTATCCAATGATTCCGAAGATTTATCGAAGATTTGTGACGTATATAATTTCCGAGATGAAGAACATCCGCGTATAGCAGCGGGAGTCCCGATCCATTACGACCTGACTCGACAAAAGCTCTACTGCCTCCGCTACGGTCCACATGTGCGTGTCAGCGGTGAATCAGGGAAGAAAAAAACGCGCTCTATCGTACGACCAAAAATTTTAGCTTGTGCCTTAAATCAAGATTCTTTTCTAATAAACGATCCGAAAGGTGAGCTTTATGGAGATAAGTCTATCATGCATTTGCTTCAAGAGAAGGGTTATGAAACTCACTGTATCAACCTTCGTGAGTTTTCGGGGGATGGGCTGAATATTTTGAAGCCTGCAATGAACTTTGAAAAAGAAGGACAAAAAACCAAAGCCGATATCTATATTGAAAAATTGTTGGGAAATCTGTTGGAAAATAACCCGGCAAAAGATCCGTTCTGGCCGAAAGAAGCACAGAGAATGATACGATCTATTATCAATATCCTAAGGCGGCTTGTAGATTTGACAGGGGATGAAGAGGTATTTAATCTGGCCTCTGTTAAGTCTTTTGTCCGCATGGATTACCTATATATTAAGCAAATTGCAGAGATGCTGTTAGAAGTAATGCCGGAGAATTCGCCGTGTAATCCGGCAAGAGAGTTGCTGAATATTCTTAATGCAGCAGAAAACACGGTTCGTTCAGTCATAATTTCAGCAAGCGCCATGATCGAAGAATTTACAGTTTGCGAGGCTTTGTTAAAGCAGATTTCAAGTTCCACGTTCGCGCCTAGAGAAATGTATGAAAAGCCGATGGCAGTCTTCTTTATTATTCCCGATGAGACTTCGGGAATGGATAATGTGGCATCATACCTAATCGACATGGTGTACCAAGAGTTAGTCGATGAACATACGAGGCAATATAGAGACAAGCCAGAGGGGGCACCCAGAGATGTTCATTTTATCATAGATGAGTGTTCCAACACGTGCGTTCCAAATCTTGGAAGCAAGGTCAGTATTTCGCGCTCACGGCAGATCTATTTTACCATCGTCTATCAAAATGATGCTGCTATGGAGGCGGCGTACGGAAAGGATTGGCAGAATATTAAGAATAATATGCAAGCGCATCTTTTCCTGGGCAATAGTAATGAAGAGGTTTTAAAGCAGATTGCAGAAGAGGCAGGGACTATTTGTCTGTTAAAAGGGCAGGAAACGATACCGGCAGTTTCGATTAACGACTTGCGGCATATGAGAAAAACAAGGACATATAAAGATGCATTGGTGATGGCAGGAGATTATTTGTATGCGGCCAGACTGCCTGATTATGAAGTTTATCCTATGTTTGTTCAAACGGATAAGGAAATTTCATGGAATGACTATTTAGAGGATAGAGAGCTTTGTGTCCTTACACCAGAAGATTTGTATTCGAAACTGATATCGGCTGAAATTTCATTTGAAAAATCTGATGAATCAGAGGAGGGGCAAACTTCAAAATCAGAAAAAAAAGAAGAGGAAGAAATGGAAGAGGATATAGAAGAAAAACTTTCAAAACTATATGATAAGTTATTTGGAGGCGAAGAAGATGATTCCTAGTACCAGACGTAATACAAAAGCCGGAATAGAACAGATTGATCTTTTTACATATGAATTTCTGGAAAAGCGGACAATATATCTTTTTGGTGAGATTAACTCCAGTACCGCGGCAGAAATCATTTGCCAGCTTAAATACTTAGATGCTATCGCAAAAAAGGATATCACGATCATGCTTAACTCGGCGGGAGGTTCCGTAGCGGATGGCCTGGCAATTATTGACTGCATGGATGCCTGCAGATCAGATATAAAAGTCATTGCAACGGCAATGGCAGCATCTATGGGAGCATTTGTTTTGGCCTGCGGAACAAGAGGAAAGAGGTACGCTACGCCAAATGTAGAGATTATGATCCATCAGCCGTTGGGTGAAACTCGGGGTCAGGCAGCAGAAATAGAGCTGGCAGCCAGGCATATTTTGAAGATAAGAGAACGGTTATATACGATTTTGGCAAGTCAAACAGGAAAAACCAAGGATGATATCGCGAACGATTCAGATAGAGACTATTGGATGAGTGCTGAAGAGGCTCTGCAGTACGGATTGATAGATGCAATAAAATAAGAGGTAATCTAGATGAAATACCCGATGCTGAATAACTGTCTTATGTTTAAGCGTATCAATGCAAGAGAAATCGAGGCAAAAGACTGGCTTAACGATAATACATATATGATAAGTAATGATCTGGCTCGTTATGCGCGAAGGTTAGATGGAAAGCGGAATCCTTATCATATTGATCCATCTCTTTCAAAGGGAGATGTGGATTATATAATGGGAGTTCTTGAGGAAAATGAATTACTAAGACATAAGAATATTCTTATGAAGGATTTTGGGACAATTTTTTATACCCTCTGGCTTCCCAAAAGAAGTAAGAAGCTTTGTACAATTGCGGTAATATATACGTTGCTGTTAAAGGTATTCTGGCTGCCGGTGTTTTGTATTGGTGTTTGGATCTATTCCAATGGCTTCGCTATGGGAGGAGGGGACTATTATCTGGCTGGCAGCCTGGGAGGCGCTTTGGCGGGGCTGTTTGCTCATGAACTGGCACATATGTTTTCGGGGATAACTTATGGGGCTCGTATTTTTGAGATGGGTATTATGGTTCAAAATTTTATTCCCGGTGCATATGTGTTACTCTCTATAGACGAAATCAAATCCAAAAAAGATCGTGTAGATATCCTTGCCGCAGGCATTCAGACGAACATTCTATTTGCAGGAATTTGTCTGATACTTGCGCGTATATTCCCAAGCGTTGGGCTGCCGTTTGTGTGTTCTGCGATTAGCAATACGTTATTGGCATTGATCAACCTGATTTTTATAAATGGTTTAGATGGAGCGTCGATTATCTCGGAATTTCTTGGGATTCAAAATATTACTGATATACCCCAAACTGTACTGTTAAGCAAGAAAAAAAGAAGACGGCTTTTGGCAAAGGGGCCCAGCGGTTATGCGATTATTATGGTAAGTATAATTTTTCAATTACTTCAAGCGGTGTTACCACTGCTTATAGCGATTAATGTACTGGAGGTGATCGCATGTTTATAAAATTAGTCCGTAGAAGCCTTAATGTACTTTTACCTTTTCTGCCATTTGCAATATCATGGTTGGCAGTGCGTAATGGATCGCCTTTCCTGGGAATCGTTTCTATCCTTGCTATATACCTGGTTGTTGCATTGCTTCCATATACAAAAAGACATGAGAATATTTGGATTTTTCTCTTGTCCTCGATTTCTAATATCCCGATAAATATAAGATTGATCAACACATTGGGGCGTGAATTCATTTTGGAAGGAGAAGTTGTGTTGCTGCATCTGATGAGGTATGTGTTGATATATGTAATCGTCTTCTGCGTTGAGCAAATTGTTCTCGGATTTATTGCCAGGTTGATTTGGAGAAGGCAGAAGGTGGGTTCGTAAATGTGGTGCTGAGGCGATGATAGTAGGTAAGGCAAATGGGTGATAAAATGAATATCATCACATTTTGATACCACAATATCAGGATATTCTGAACATTGGTTTAATTGACTTTTTGCTGAATAACGACTTTTTTCTTTCTTATTTTTTGCTGGTATTTTTATTGGACAGCTTATCCTGTATTCTATCCGTAACAAGAAAACGAAAGGACGGATAGAAAATGAAGGGATATAATACACCGGATGGATACATGGGATATGTGGATGGAGAATATCAGTTGTTTGCCAGCGAGGCGGATTACCAGGAATGGATGGAAGAGTAAAGAGGAAAGAGAAAAGAAAGAGAGGATAAAGATGTCAAAGATTTATTTCACATTAACGGGGACGAAGTATTATCTGGGAAATGGATTTCTGAAGCGGGGAATGAAGCTGGAGCTGGAAAAAGAGCCGGACAACGACTATGATAAGGAAGCGATCCAGGTGAAAATGAAAGGCCTTGGCAAGATTGGCTATGTGGCAAACAGTCCATATACTGTGATCGGGGAATCCAGAAGCGCCGGCCGCCTGTATGATAAGATAGGAGATACCGCGGCGGCAAAGGTTGTTTTGATAACGCCAGGCGGCGTGCTGTGCAAAGTATGTAAGAAGAGCCTGGCAGAGGGCTGTAAAAATGAGAAGAAAAACGAAAGTGATGTACAATAATCTTCCCGCCTGTGGTATACTGGCCGTAATGTAAACGTTGATTTAAGGAAGGATGCGCTATGCCAAAGGGAGCGAACCAGAAGTTCAAATTATACCGCCTTGCGCAGATCATGCTGGAGCGGACAGATGAGGAGCATTATATCACCATGCCGGAGATCATAGCCGCCCTTGGAGAATACGAGATCACGGCAGACCGGAAGAGCATCTACCAGGATCTCCGGGATCTGGAGGTGTTGGGAATAGAAGTGGAGGGAGAACCGGTTGGAAAAGGATATCACTATCATGTGACGGACCGGCCTTTTGAACTGCCGGAACTGAAACTTCTGGTGGATGCCATCCAGTCCTCCAAGTTTATCACGGAAAAGAAGACCAACGCCCTGATCCGCAAGCTGGAGAAGCTGGTCAGCAGATATGAGGCGGTAAGCCTGCAGCGTCAGGTGTATGTGTCGGGACGGATCAAAACCATGAATGAGAGTATCTACTATACGGTGGATGCCATTCATAACGCGATTTCCGAAAATAAGAAGATCCGGTTCCAGTATTACCAATGGAACACGAAAAAAGAGATGGAGCTTCGGCGGAATGGGGCGTATTATCACATCAGTCCCTGGGGCTTGTCCTGGGACGATGAAAACTATTATTTGGTGGGCTATGATTCGGAGGCTGGACAGATCCGGCATTACCGGGTAGATAAGATGCTCCATATCCAGATGACGGAGGAAGCAAGAGAGGGAAAGGAACATTTTCAGAAACTGGATATGGCGGATTACGCAAAGAAGAGTTTTGGCATGTTTGGCGGTAAAGAGCAGGACGTCAAGCTGCTGGTGGAGAACAGCCTTGCGGGAGTGATCATTGACCGGTTTGGCAAATCTGTCATGATGATACCGGCAGATGATGAGCATTTTACAGTAAACGTGACGGTTCTGGTCAGCAGTCAGTTCCTGGGATGGATCTTTTCGCTGGGAGAAAAAGTGAAGATCCTGGGACCGGATGAGGTAGTAGAAGAGATGCGGCGGGAAGCAGAGCGCCTGGCGCGGCAGTATGGGGAATAAAAAGCTGTCGGATCGCAGCAGCAATGCGATCCGACAGCTTTCCTCTTTCTAAACCATATAAACTTCAATTCCCTTCTCCTTGTAATACTCCAGATACGCCTGGGGAACATCGGAATTTACGATCACCGTGTTCACTTCGTCCAAATTGCAGAGATAGGTGAAGGTCCTCCGGTCGAATTTGCCTGTGTTGGCAAGAAGGAATGACTGCCGTGTGTTCTGGAACAAATACCCATACAACGGAAGCTGCGCCCGGTTGATGATGGAATATCCATAATGAAGATCCACCCCGTCTACCGTGAAGAATACTTTGTCAAAATACAGCTTTGCCAGCGCATCGGAGGTATATTCCCCGATGGTTTCGATGTGGTTTGTCTCTGTGTGGATATTGCCGCCCAAGAGCAATACAGAAACCTGCGGATTCGAGGCCAGTTCCATGACAGCCGTAATATTGGTGGTGACGACGGTGATGTTTGATTTGCCGCTTTCTGTAATATATTTGCAGAGAAGATTGCAGGTCATGCCGGCCCCAATAAATATAATATCATTGGAATTGATAAATTCAGAAGCCTTTCTTGCGATGCCTTCCTTGTCTTTCAGAGCGCTGTCCGGTTTAGGCGTCCACTTCGTATCGTGATAAAGGATAGAGGAAGCGGCCTCAGCACGTTTCACACCGCCGTGAGTCTTCATCAGCATCCCCTGATCTTCCAGGTCGCTCAGATCCCGTCTGACAGTGGAAAGAGATACGTTCATCAGCTCACCCAGCCGTTTTGTTGAAGCGACCTGATGTTCTTTTAAATAATTGATAATGTATTTCTGCCTCTCAAGTGCTACCATCTCTTGTCCTCCCCGTTTATGATCTTAAGATATTTCAAGATACCAAATAATCACCTATTTTTTAGGGGGGGGGGTAAAAATACGTTTAAAAATCTCCAAAATCAAGCTGTTTTTTACTCCCTGGTATCTATTATCATTATATCATAAATCAAAATCTGTTCCAACATCTTCGCTGTCAGGAAAAGGAATGAAACAGGTGTTACGACTGATTTTTTTCAATCTTGACCAGCCTGCTGGTTCCAAGCCTGGAAGCACCCAGCTCAACGAATTTCTCGGCGTCCGCGAAAGAAGAGATTCCTCCCGCGGCTTTGATCTGTACATCCGGACCTACGTGTTTGGCGAAAAGCGCTACATCGTCAAAAGTTGCTCCGCCGGTGGAAAAACCGGTAGATGTTTTGATAAAGTCCGCGCCGACCTGGGTGACAAGCTCGCACATTTTTATTTTCTCATCTTCTGTCAGAAGACAAGTTTCAATGATCACTTTTAAGATATGCTGTCCACAGGCTTTTTTGACAGCACAGATCTCATCTCGGACGAATCCATAATCCTTATCTTTCAGCGCGCCGATATTGATGACCATATCAATTTCATCCGCGCCGTTTTCGATGGCGTTCTGAGTCTCGAATACCTTTGTTTCCGCAGTGGAATTACCATTGGGGAAACCGATCACGGTACAGATTTTTATAGTTTCTCCAGCATATGCTTTAGCTTTTTTAACATAATAGGGAGGGATGCAGACAGATGCGGTCTCGTATTTGGCGGCATCATCGCAGATTTCTTTGATCTGCTCCCATGTGGAGGTCTGAGCTAAAAGTGTGTGATCTACTTTTGATAAGATTTCTTTGTGTGTCATAATGTTATCCTTTCTGAAATGTATTTGTTGATACAGTTATACCATTAATATTAGGACAATTAATGTGTTCTGTCAATAACGTTTGGCTGAAAATGATTGAAATTGACAAAATAGTGATTCAAAATAAGCTAAAATTTGAAAATAGTGATTGAAAAATGCTTTTATATGTGATATTATGCATTTACAAAGACGAAAACGTCAAAAAAGAACAAAAAAGAAGCGAAAGGGAGGAAAAAACATGCAAAAGAAATCATCAACTGCAAAACTGAGAAGCAAGATCTTGTCAATCGCATTAGTGTTTGTGCTTGTTCTGGGACTTGCGGCCTGTGGTTCATCCGACGATTCCGGTTCGGATTCTGAAGGAGGCTCTGATGAGAGCTTTTCCGTTGGATTTGCGCTGAGAACCACCAACGGCGCTTATTACGCGACCATCGGCGACATCATTACAGAACAGTGTGAAGAACTGGGCTGGGAGTGCACAGTGCTGGATGCAAACGACGACACAACAACAGAATTGGAGAACATGGAAACTTTGACAGCTTCCGGTGTTGATCTGATCTTCCTGGATTGTGTAGATCCAAGCGCGGCTACGGCAAGCCAGCAGGTTGCTTACGATGCGGGAATCCCAGTGATCAATCTGGACTCTGGCGTAGATGATATGAGTATGCAGGTTACTACCGTATATTCAAACAATGAGCAGAACGGACTTGCGGTAGGCCAGTATTATGCGGCGACTCTGGACGAGGGCTTTGAGATCAGCGCGGTTCTTTTGAGCGGAAACACAGGATCTATTGCCGGAACTCAGAGAAGAGACGGTATGATCGCTGGAATCATCATGGAGCGGACAGGATGTACGGAAGAAGAAGCCTGGGCGGCTGCTGAAGAGATGGAAGCTTCTCTCGTCAGCTCAGGAAAAGCTTCTAATGAAGAAGCTAAGTTTACCATTACCGGTCAGGGATGGGGCAACTGGACTATCGATGAAGGCCTGGTTGCGGCGGAAGACCTGATCACAGCAAATCCAGATGTGAACCTTGTAATGGCAGAAAATGACCCGATGCTGATCGGAGCGATGACAGCGCTGGACAACGCGGGCATCACCTACGGAACAGACGGTACCGCGCAGCTTATCAGCGCGGCGGACGGAAGCAAAGACGGCTATGACGCGATCAAAGAGGGCAAGATCCTGGCAATTGGAGAGAACAGCCCGGTTAAGATCGCGGAGCTGGGAATGCAGATTGCTCAGGAGATTCTGGTAGATGGTGAAGATCCAGAGTCTTACGACGACATTACAATGACAGAAGCAGCGGCCGTTACCGCGGAAAATGTAGATGAACATTACGATTACGGTTTTTAATCATTGAAAATATGAGGACTATGAGCTGGGCCGGTAAAACGGCCCAGCTTGTATAAAGGAGCAATTATGGAGAATGTACAGTATCGGTTAGAAATGCAGCATATTAGTAAAAGATTTGGCGGGATACAGGCACTAAACGATGTTTCTGTCCAGGTGGCTCCAGGAGAGATCCATGCGCTGATCGGTGAAAACGGCGCCGGGAAATCCACCTTGATCAAGATACTGTCGGGCGCCTATACCCGCGATTCTGGAACTATATGCATAGACGGGAAGCAGGTAAATATATCCTCTCCATTAGATGCCAAAATGCTGGGGGTTTCTGTGATCTATCAGGAATTCATGCTGGCTCCGGATCTGACGGTAGCAGAAAATATTTTTATTGACCGTCTCTCCGGCGGTAAGAAATTTATTAATTGGAAGAAATTAAGGGAAGATGCAAAAGAGATTCTGAAAGATCTGGGATTTGAGAATATCCAAGTTACCGACAAGGTGGGACGGCTGAGCGTGGCTCACCAGCAGATCGTTGAGATCTGCAAGTGTCTGACGAGAAATGCCAAAATATTGATCCTGGATGAGCCTACTGCTGTATTAACGGTAACAGAGATCGACAGATTGTTTTCTCTGGTCCGTCTCTTAAAGGAAAAGGGAGTCAGCATTATCTTTGTTTCCCATCATTTGAATGAAATCTTTGAGCTGTGTGACTCTTATACGGTGTTAAAAGACGGTGGCTTTGTCAAGAGGGGGCAGGTGAAGGACACAACGACAGAAGGACTGATCCAGTCCATGATCGGACGGGAATTATCTCAGATGTTCCCCAAGAGGAACGCAAAGATCGGAGACGTTGTTTTAAAAGTCGAGCATTTGAACGTTGGAGACAAAATAAAGGATATCAGTTTTGAAGTAAGACAGGGAGAAGTCCTTGGATTTTCCGGCCTTGTAGGGGCGGGGAGAACGGAAGTCATGCGCGCGGTGTTTGGAGCTGACGTACGGAGTTCCGGGAAGGTTTATTTCCTAGGAGAAGAGCTGCATGCAAAAGAGCCAAAAGACGCGGTAAAGAAAGGACTTGGCTATCTGGCTGAGGACCGCAAGAGCCTGGGGCTTCTTGTAAACCAGAGTATTAAAGTGAATACGACTTTGACCGCTTTAAAGAAAGTCACAAACCACGGCTTTATCAGGCGCAGATATGAGAACCAGCAGGTAGAGTCTCTGCTGAAGAAGATGTCCACAAGATACGGAGGGCTGAATGACGATGTCAACAGCTTGAGCGGTGGAAACCAGCAGAAGATCAGCTTTGCCAAGTGGATCTGGGCGGACTGCAAATGCGTTATATTTGATGAACCTACCCGTGGTGTGGACGTTGGGGCAAAAGTAGAAATATATGAGATCATTAACCGTCTGGCGGAACAAGGGACGGCGGTTATCATTGTATCTTCAGAGATGACGGAGATCATCGGGACATGCGACCGGGCGATCATCATGTCACAGGGCAGGATCACCGGGGATCTGAAGAAAGAAGAACTGACTGAAGATACGATCATTAAGTATGCAGTGAAGGGAGACTAGGTGATGAAAAAAACAAGCAGGATCAAGCAGCTGCTATTGGATAATAATACGTATATCATTTTTTTGGCGTTATTTATCATATGCTGTCTGCTTTCGGACAAATTCTTTTCTTACATAAACTTAAGGAATATTCTTTTGCAGCAGGTGAGCCCTATCCTGGTCGCGCTGGGGATGCTGATGGTCATACTGACAGGCGGGATCGATCTGTCAGTGGGAAGTGTTATGGCGCTGGGATCATCGCTGACAGCAGTTCTTGCCACACAGATGGGCATAGACTGGAGAGTGGCGATTCTGATCACATTGATCGCCGGAATTGTAATGGGAGCTTTTACCGGATTCTTAGTGGCTTACTGTAATTTCCAGGGATTTGTAGCGTCCCTTGCGGTCATGACTATTGCCAGGGGATTGGCGTATACGATCACCAACGCGACGCCGGTCAATCTGGAAAGAAATACATTAAACACATTGACCTCCAGAGATTTGGGATATCCGGTCATCATCATTACACTTTTGATCTTTATCGCATTTGTGATCGTAGAGAAATATACGGTTTATGGAAGGATCGTGATCGCTGTGGGAAGCAACAGCGAAGCCGTGAAGCTTTCCGGAATCCGTGTAAAAAGATATCTTCTGTCTGTATATGTGATCAGCGGATTCTTATCCATGCTGGCGGGGATTTTTATCGCGGCCAGGTCAAATGTAGGAAACTCCACGATCGGAGAAGGGCAGGAGCTGGATGCCATTGCGGCCTGCGTTATCGGCGGCGCCAGCCTGGCTGGAGGAAAGGGATCTGTCACAAAGACGGCCATCGGAGCATTGACACTTGCGTTGATCGGAAATATCATGAATCTTTTGTCTGTTCCTGCGTATCCACAGGAGATCATCATGGGATTCATCATTATCGTGGCTGTATTCCTTCAGGTATTTACAGACCGGGGAAAAGAATGATAAAAAGCACAGCGGCGTGATAAAAGGCTGGAAAGCAGGAAGGAGCAGGGCAGAAATGAAAGCAGCGAGATTTTATGAAAAAGGGAAACTTGTGGTAGAAGAAGTACCTGTAAAAAAACCGGAAGCCCATGAGGTTTTGATCAAGGTAAAATATTGCGGCATCTGTGGGACAGACGTACATATCTTTCAGGGAGAGAAGGGGTCCGCAGAAGTAGATCCGCCGGTCATCCTGGGACATGAATTGTCCGGAGACGTGGCAGAGATCGGAGAAGGGGTCACAAAAGTCAAGGTAGGAGACAGAGTGAGCGCAGATCCCAATACCTATTGCGGGAAATGTTATTTCTGCGCCAATGGGAAGAAACACCTGTGTCCGGATATGCAGGGACTGGGAACTGCGAGAGACGGAGGCTTTGCAGAGTATATTACGGTACCGGAGGAAACCGTATATAAAATCGCGGACCATGTAAGCTACGAAGCGGCCGCAATGACAGAACCATTGTCCTGCTGTCTCCACGGCATGGATCTGGCGGACATCCAGGTAGGCGACACCGTTATGATCATCGGAACAGGCAACATCGGCCTTCTTATGGTACAGCTTGCCAGGACAGCCGGAGCAGAGAAGATCATTGCGGTAGAACCAAATGACAGCCGCAGAGAAAAGGCGAAAACACTGGGCGCCGATATCTGCATAGATCCAAAGGCGGAAAATATAAGAGAGATAGCAGAAGAAAACGGGATCCAGAATATCGATAAGGTGATCGACTGCGCAGGGCTTACTTCCACAGCAGAAGATGCGGTGGAATACGCCGGAAAAGGGGCGACAGTGGTCTTGTTTGGCCTGACCGGTCCTGACGATGTTATGAGCTTAAAACCATTTGAACTGTTCAAAAAAGAGCTTACCATCAAAGGATCCTTTGTTAATCCAGATACGTTTGAGCGTGCGGGACGTCTGCTCTCCGGAGGCCGTGTCAAAGTAGAGGACATTATTACAGGGATCATTCCGCTGGATAAGATCCAGGAGGTTTTTGAATCAAAGCTCTATGCGAAAGACGGAAAAGTGATCATAAAATGTTTCTGATGGAGGTGGAATAACATGTCTGATTTCTCCAAAATGTCAAGGGGATGGTGTTCGCCGGAACGGTATGTACAGGGACCGGGAGAATTTGACAATTTAAAATTTTATACCGATAAATTTGGCAGAAAAATTCTTGCCTTTATCGATGGGTTTCTATACGATGAGTTTGGAAAAAGACTCAAAGCTTTATACGAGGAAGAAGGATATGTGGTAAATGCCGTGGCTTTCTCTGGCGAAGTGACAGAAGAGCTGATCGATGAAAAGGCAAAAGAATTCAGTGAAGACAGGCCGGACGTAGTGCTGGGAATCGGGGGAGGAAAAACCATTGATGTGGCAAAGGCTGTGGGAACGAAATTAAATCTTCCGTTCCTGGTGATTCCCACCATAGCGGCGACCGATGCGCCCACCAGTTCACTGTCTGTAATCTACCGGACCGACGGTTCCCATGCGGGAGAATTCTTTTATGACCACAGCCCAAGTGTTTTGGTGGTGGACAGCCAGATCATTGCCCAGGCGCCGACGCGGTTCCTGGTATCTGGTATGGGAGACGCGCTTGCCACGCTGATCGAGGCGGAATCTACCAGGAAATCCAATACGCCGAATCTTGTCTATCATAAAGCGGGAGGATTCCGGCAGACTTTAGCGGGACAGGCAATTGCCAGGGCGTGTTATGAATCATTGATGAAGTATGGGGTATTTGCAAAGACCGCCTGTGATCAGAATGTGGTCACAGATGCGCTGGAACATATTATTGAGACCAACATCCTGTTAAGCGGACTTGGATTTGAAAATAACGCTACATCAGGCGCCCATTCCATCAATGACGGCCTGACGGCGGTGGAAAACAGCAGTAAGACTATGCATGGCGAAAAGGTGGCTTTTGGCTGCATTGTCCAGTTGATGATGGAGTGCGCCCCTCAGGAGAAGTTAGAAGAAGTACTTTCTTTCTGTATGGAAGTAGGACTTCCCGTCTGCCTGGAAGATCTGTTTGTGGAGAATACAGACAGCAATATCCAGAAGATCGCGGAAGCCTCCATGCACAGCAATTGGGGAAACATGCCATTTGATGTAACTACGGATCTGGTATATTCAGCCATTAAAACAGCAGACGCATATGGAAAGGGATATAAGGAAGCATGGAATATCAAGCACAAGAAGCAAGAGAATTAGCAGTAAAGATCAGAAAAAATATACTGCGGAGCATTGCGTCAAAGGGGACCGGGCATGTAGGAGGATCTCTGTCGATCGCGGATATGCTGGCAGTACTGTACAGTGGAGTTATGAACATTGATCCCAAAGATCCTGCGAAAAAGGACAGAGACTTTATCGTCCTTTCAAAGGGACATTGCGGACCAGCTTTGTATGCGGCTCTGGCGGCAAAAGGATATTTTGACGAAGCGCTTCTGGAAACATTGAACCAGAATAATACGACGCTGCCAAGCCATACGGACAGACTGAAAACTCCGGGGGTAGATATGACTACCGGCTCACTGGGACAGGGGGCTTCTCTGGCAGCGGGAGCTGCTTTTGCGGATAAACTGAACCATGCCGGGAATTATACCTATTTGATCCTGGGAGACGGAGAACTGGATGAAGGCCAGGTGTGGGAATCCTTCCTTTTTGCGGCCCATCATAAACTTTCAAACCTGATCACTGCTGTGGACGTAAATGGGAAACAGCTTGACGGGACGACAGACAAGGTCTGCGGTCTGGGGGATATTGGGGCAAAATTCAAAGCGTTCGGATACCGTGTCATAGAAGTAGAGAATGGAAATGATACAGACAAGATCTATGAAGCGATCTTAGAGGCGCAGAAAGAAAAAGAAATCCCTTCTGTACTCCTTTTACATACCATAAAGGGAGCTGGGATCAGGAAATATGAGGAGATGGCCAATTGCCATTCTATCCCGGTAAGCAAAGAAGAACTTCCAGATTTTTATAAAGAACTGGATGGACAAGAATAAAGGGGGCGCGGTATGAAGGAACTTAGGAAGGTATTTGCGGAGACGCTGGGGGAATTGATGAAGAATGACCGGAATGTGATCTATCTGGAAGCAGACCTGGCCGGAGCGATCGGAACGGCCGGACTGTTTGAACAATTTCCGGAGCAGGCCTTTGATCTTGGGATCATGGAAGCGAATATGGCGGGAGTGGCGGCAGGAATGTCGGTAAAAGGCAAAATTCCTTTTATGCACAGCTTTGGAACCTTCGCCTCCAGAAGATGCGCGGATCAGGTATTTCTGTCCGGCTGCTATAACCGGGCGAATCTAAAGATTGTGGGATCTGACCCTGGAATCACTGCCGAGTCGAACGGAGGAACCCACATGCCGTTTGAAGATGTGGGGCTTTATCGGTCGTTCCCGGAAATGGTCATCCTGGATGTGGCGGAAGAGACCCTGCTGAAAAAACTGCTGGTAAAAATGGCTCAGGAATACGGGCCTATGTATATCCGCTTCCCCAGAAAAGAGAAGACTGTGTACTATGAGGAAGACCAGGAATTTACCATAGGAAAAGGCGTTATTGTCAGAGAGGGAAGCGATGCTTCTATCATCGCTTCCGGCATAGAAGTAAAGGAAGCCCTGCTGGCGGCGGAAGAACTGGAACAGGAAGGAATCAAGGCAAGAGTGGTAGATATGTTTACCATTAAGCCCATCGATCAGGAGTTGATCCTTGCCTGCGCAGATGAGACGGGAGCTATTGTGGCAGCAGAGAACCATAATAAGATTGGGGGACTTGGTTCTGCGGTCGCGGAAGTTCTGTCGGAAAACCGGGGCGTGCCGTTTAAGCGGATCGGTGTGCCCGACTGTTTTGGAGAAGTGGGAAGCAGAAGTTTCCTTGCTGACAAATTTGGGATTTCCAAAGAGCATATCAAACAGGCGGTGAAAGAAGTGCTTCAGAGAAAGCAGAGGGCATAAATATGAGATATTTAATGGGAATCGACCTTGGAACTTCCAGCGTAAAAGCATTGATCACAGACGAAAAAGGGAATCCAAAGGGAATTGGCCAAAAAGGCTATGAGGTACAGACCCCTATCGTGGGTTATGCCCAGCAGGATCCGGAAGAATGGTGGGAGTGTACGAAACAGGCGGTCCGCCAAGCCCTTGCTTCTGCGGATGTTGGGGGGAAAGAGATCGCCGGGATCGGGTTCTCTGGCCAGATGCACGGAATGGTGGCGCTGGATCGGGAAAAAAGGCCTGTGGGAATGGCGGTCATCCATCTGGACCAGCGTTCAAGAGAAGAAAGAGAAGAGATCTATCGGACGGCGGGAAGTCTTCTGGGGGAGGAACTTTTTAACCAGCCTTCTGCCGGAATGCTGATCTGTTCCCTTCTGTGGATGAAGAAGAATCACCGGGAAGAGTATGACAGGATCGCGGTTGTAATGTCTCCCAAGGATTATATCCGCTACCGTTTGACCGGAGAGATTGCTACCGATCAAAGTGACGCCAGCGCAACCTTAGCGTTTTCAGTCAAAAAATCCCAGTGGTGCTGGGAACTGATCCGGCGGCTTGATCTAAAAGAAGATATCTGGCCAGAGGTATACGGCTCTTGTGAGATCACAGGAACCATTACCAAAGAAGCTGAGAGGGAAACGGGCCTGGCTGCCGGAACGAAAGTAGCTGCGGGAGGCGGAGACTGCGCTGCTCAGCTAGTCGGAAACGGCGTGATAGAAGAAGGGATCGTCTCCTGCAATATAGGAACCGCCTCTCAGTTAGCGGTTGTGACAAGCCGGGCTGTACAGGATGAAAAGATGCGCTGCCAGCTCTGGTGCCATTCGATCCCCGGCCTATGGATCTATCAGGGCGGCGCGCTGAACGGAGGAAATACGCTTGGCTGGCTGAGAAATAAGATCCTGGAAACAAAAGGAGAGTTTGCCAGCCTGGATGAAAGAGCGTCCCAGGTTCCGGCTGGCTGTGAAGGGCTGCTGTTCCTTCCCTATCTGGCAGGGGAGAGGACTCCTTTTAATAACCCTCTGGCCAAAGGCGTCTTTATGGGGCTTAGTATGAAACATGACCAGGCTTATATGGTCCGGGCCGTGATGGAAGGGGTATTGTATAATCTCAGAGAATGCAAAAAGATTTTTGACGAGATGCAAGTCCCCCAGAAAAAAGTAGTGGCCTCCGGGGGCGCGGCAAAAGGGATCTGCTGGAAACAGATCCAGGCAGACATGCTGGATATGCCTGTGCACACTACGGCGGTACAGGAAGAAGCGTGCTTTGGCGCGTTGATCATGGCATCTGTGGGTATTGGAATCTATACGGACATCTATGAGGCCTGCCGCTGTCTGGTGTCCTGGAATCCCAAGGTGACAGAACCGATCCCGGAACATGTGAAGAAGTACCAGGAGCAGCAGGCTGTCTTTGAAGAATTATATGAACGAGTGGAAGGGATATTTCCCAAACTGTAAAACGGGAGGGCTGCCGAGGCAGTCCTCCCGTGATCTATCTTCTTATCAGCCTTCGATCTCAATATATTTCTTCGCGTCTACGGCCGGTTTGACCTCTTTCTTTGGAACAGTGACTTTTAATACTCCATGCCGGAACTTAGCGCGGATGTCTTCTTCCGTCAGATCATCTCCTACGTAAAAGCTTCTCTGGCAGGCGCCCGCATACCGTTCCTGGCGGATATAACGCCCGGATTTCTTATCTTCTTCCGGCTCTAATCCTTTCTCGGCGCTGATGGTCAGATACCCGTTATCCAAAGAAAGCTGGATATTATCTTTCTTGAAGCCTGGCAGATCCAGCAGGATTTCATACCGGTCTTTATGTTCCTTGATATCTGTCCGCATCATATGTCTAGCCCCCTGGCCATACAGCTTTTTCTCAACTTTTCTCAAGTTTCTATCGTCAAACCAAGGAAAGTCATTCCAAAGATCATCGAATAAATTATCATTGAAAACGCTTGGTACTAACATAAGTCATTCCTCCTTCTAAAATCAGCCTTCAATAGCGATCTGTTTCTTGGCGTCAACAGCCGGTGAAGCCTCTTTCTTTGGAAGTGTCAGTTTCAGGATACCGTCTTCGTATTTGGCCTTTACATCTTCCTGCGTAAGATCGTCGCCTACATAGAAGCTGCGGCTCATCGCGCCGGAATACCGTTCCTGACGGATGTATTTTCCATTGTCGTCCTTCTGGTCTTTGTCGAGACCTTTCGAGGCGGAAACAGTTAAGTAGCCATTTTCAAGCTGAGCGTTGATTTCATCTTTCTTAAAGCCTGGCAGGTCAATATCAACTTCATATCCTGCGTCCGTTTCACGGACATCTGTTTTCATCATATTTTTTGCGTGCTTTCCATAAAGAGGATTCCTTCCGTTCCAGAATGCTCTGTCAAAGTTATCAAATGGGAAATCCATCCAATCATCAAATAAGTTTTCTCCAAAAATACTAGGCATCATCATAAGTCATTTCTCCTTTCCTGATTGAAACATCTTTATATGCGCCGCTTGCGCGGCTGCCATCAGCACTCTTGAAGTTGTCTCAAGTGTTGTAAGCAAGTGGAAACGCTGGAGTGGGAATTCTTTTTTCATTCCCTTCTTTTGTTCTATCTGTACTATAACACTAGTTATTATCACTGTCAAGGGCTGAGTGCTAAATTTTTTAAAATTTTTCTGGAAGCCAAGAATTTTTCGCTTTGGATATCGAAGGAGCAAAATACTTACCTAATATATACAAGAAAATAGACCAAACTTGCGGGTATATACTTACGAACTTATTGTTTCTTCAACCGTCGGAATAATCGGCTTATAATGAAAATCAGGAAGAAAGGAGAGATTTGTAATGCAGAACTTTACGTATGAGTACCCCACAAAAGTTTATTTCGGAGAAGGAGCGGCCAAAGAGCATCTGGCGGAAGCGGTTGACGGTTATGGGAAAAATGTAATGCTGGCTTACGGCGGCGGTTCCATCAAGAAAAACGGAATTTACGAAGAAATAAGATCGATTCTGGAAGAAGCAGGCAAAACCGTGTTTGACTTCTCCGGTATCATGTCAAACCCAACTTATGCGAAAGTACAGGAAGGGGCAGAACTTGCAAAGAAAGAAAAGATAGATTTTATCCTTGCGGTTGGCGGCGGCAGTGTGGTGGATTGCTGCAAAGTGGTCTCGGCCCAGGCCGTCATGGAGGAAGATATCTGGGAAGCCCAGTATACGAAGCATCAGTATCCGTCCAAGGGGATTCCCATGGGAGCCATCGTAACAGCTTCCGGAACCGGGGCGGAGATGAATTCCGGCGCTGTCATCACCAGTGAGGATAAGAAGTGGAAAGGCTTGATCGTGGGAATCGGTGGAGTGTTCGCGATTCTGGATCCGGCTTACACCCTGTCGGTTCCGCCTATGCAGGTGATCTCCGGAGGATTTGACACCTTAAGCCATGCCATGGAAACTTATTTTGGGAATTCGGATCAGGAGAATGTGTCGGATGATGTATCCCTTGCGATCATGCGCAGCACGGTAGTAAACATGCGGCGGCTTCTGGAGAAGATGGATGATATCCAGGCAAGAGGGAACCTGATGTGGGATTCCGCAATGGCGGAAAACGGAATTCTGAAGGTGGGGAGGCTGACAGATTTCCAGGCCCATCAGATAGAGCATCAGCTGGGCGCTTATACAGACTGTAATCATGGACAGGGCCTTGCTGTGATTCAGCCGGTCTATTACCGTCATATCGTAAAAGACGCAAAAGAAAAATTCCAGAGATTTGGCGAAGCAGTATTTGGAGTGGATACGCCGGAAAAGGCGGTCGAAGCTTTGGCGGATTTTGTTAAAGAGTGCGGTCTTCCATCCAAGATGGGAGAATTACGGTCAAAGATAGAGATCACGCCGGAAGTCTTGAGAGAGGTGGCGGATACCTGCAATGTGATCAAATGTAATCCGCGGGAACTTAGCAGAGATGAGATCTATGATATCCTGATGGAATGTATGTAAGAAAATATATTAAAAAGGACGGAAGACGGAAGCATGACTGATCACGGATGGGAGATGGAACGAACAGTGTTGAATGCAAAGACAAGAATCATAGATGTGATAGACGATCCACTATTTGAAGACTATGGAAGACTGATCTTTCCAACGGCTTTTGAGAGGCCGTCTGCCTCCATGACTCTGGCTGATGCCGGCTCTATGCTGATCTATCACAATGATATCCGCACGGATACAACCATAGACGTGATCAGCGAGATGAAGAGACGGCGCGGCCAGGGTGATCAGATTTTTTTCGATATTTATTCAGAACAGGAAAAAAGAAAAGACCCGGAGAAAAGAGACACGGGTCTATTTTACTTCTCCGGGAAGCCCAACGCGCCCTTCGCGATAATCTGCGCTGGAGGCGGATTCTACTATGTGGGATCGATCCATGAAAGCCTTCCACATGCGCTGGAAATAAGCAGAAGAGGCTGTCATGGATTCGCCCTTGTATATCGGACCAGAACCGCGGATGCCGCTTGTGAGGATCTGGCCAGGGCAATCTGCTTTATCTTTGACCATGCAAAGGAACTGGGAATCTGTACGGAGGGCTACTCCTTATGGGGAGGATCGGCGGGAGCCAGAATGGCTGCTTATCTTGGATCTTTCGGTACAGAAGGATTCGGAGAAAAGAGGCTTCCCAGAGCGGCGGCCGTGGTCATGCAGTATACAGGGCACAGCCAATACACAAGGAAAGATCCAGCCACATATGCCTGTGTGGGAGGCCGGGATGGGATTGCCGACTGGCGTGTGATGAAGCGGAGACTGGAGTGTCTGGAAAACTTGGGCATTGATACAGAATTCCATCTGTATCCCCGCCTGCGCCATGGTTTTGGTCTGGGGATCGGAACAGAGGCGGAAGGGTGGATCGAGGATGCATTCCGGTTCTGGCAGAAAAATAGGAAGAAAGATGAACAATAGAGGAAAGAAGGCAGATGTGGAATGAGGAAAGAAGAGATATCGGAGAAAGAACTGTTTGAGGATCTGCCGGTGCCAAAAGCAGTGGCAATGCTGGCGATCCCTACGATCATCAGTCAGATAGTTACAATGATCTATAACTTGGCTGACACTTTTTTCGTCGGCCAGATCGGGAATCCGTATATGGTAGCCGCGGTATCCCTGGTTTCTCCCTGGTTCAATCTGCTTACGGCAATTGGGAATCTGTTCGGCCTGGGAGCGGGAAGCCTGATCTCCAGAATGATGGGGAAAAATAATCATGGGGACATTAAAAATGTTTCTGCCTTTGGCATCTGGGGAGGGACGGCGGCAACCCTTCTGTTTTCGGTTCTCACATTCCTTTTCCGAGAGCCCTTGCTGTCTTTTCTGGGAGCCAGTCCGGACACTTACGGATATGCGGAAAGCTATCTGTTCTATGTGGCAGTACTGGGAGGCGTCCCTACTATGCTGAGTTTGACGATGGGGCATCTGCTTAGAAGTGAAGGTCACGCAAGATGGGCCAGTACCGGAATGATGTTTGGAGGAATACTGAATGTAATATTGGATCCGGTCATGATCTTTGGGTTTCATCTGGATGTGACAGGGGCAGCGGCGGCTACCGCGCTGTCCAACCTTGCATCGGTAGTGTTCTTTGTGGCTATATATGTACGTTTAGGGAAAAAAAGCGCGGTATCTCTGAATCCCAAGTATTTTACTTTTCGGTTTATCCGTCCGGTCTTTTCTGTAGGAATCGCTTCCGCGCTTGCCACTACTCTGGGAAATGCATCCAATATGGTGATCGTAAAACTGGCGGCCGGATATGGAGATATTCCGGTAGCGGCTTATGGAATCGTCAAACGGATCGATCAATTCCCGCTAAATGTGTCCATGGGCCTGTGCCAGGGATTTATGCCGCTGGTGGGATATAATTATGGGGCGGGCAATTATAAGCGGATGCGGGAGGTGTCATTCTTTTCGTGGAAAGCCGCGGCGGCAATGTCTGCCTGCTTTGTTGTTTGTTTCGCGGTATTTTCCCATCCGATCCTCCATCTGTTTATTCCGGAGGCGGAAACCAGCGCGCTGGGAGCAAGTTTCCTTCGGATTGCTTGCCTGTCCGTCCCATTTACAACGGTAAACTTCCTGATCAGTTATACGCTTCAGGCAATGGGGAAAGGAGTTCAGTCGGCTATCCTGACGTTTAGCAGGCAGGGGCTTTTGAATATTCCCCTTCTGCTCCTGATGGATATAACGGTGGGATTGTACGGAATGATCTGGACCCAGTTGATCGTAGAACTGATCATGCTGCCGGTTTCCCTGGGAATGTATATGCATACATGGCGGAGATTGAAGCAGACAGAGAAAAGGTAGAAGTTCTATAGAAAAGAGGCGATAAGAAAATGAGATATAAAATAGTTATATGTTTTTTGGCGGCAGGTCTGCTCCTTCTGGGAGGCTGTGAAAGATCGGAGCGGAAAGGCGGCGAGACAGAAACAGTGGCCTCCCAGGAGGAAAACGAAGAAGAGTCTCAGGGAGGGACGGCGGCTGTTACAGGAGGAACAGAGGAATATCGGGGGTTTACTTTGGATCATGTACTGCACTCCGAGGAAAACGGAGATATTCATTACAATCTCTATGTTCCGGACAGCTATGACGGCAGCGAGCCCTATGCTCTATTTTTCACGCTTCCGGGATATGAGGGCCTGTATTTTCACGGGGTGGGGGAAAACCTGTATCGGGAAGATTTTGGATTTACTGCCAGGGAATATAATTCGGAGATGATTATTGTGGCGCCTCAACTTTCGGACTGGGGAGAGACTTCCGCGGATCAGACCATTGCGTTAGCGGAGTATTTCCTAGCCAATTATAATATTGATCCGGATCAAGTCTATGCAGAAGGGTATTCCGGCGGAGGGGAGACCATGTCCCTGGTAATGGGGAAGCGTCCGGAACTTTTCACCGCTTATCTCCAGTGCAGCTCCCAGTGGGACGGAGCATATGATCCGGTGGTAGAAAGCCGGACCCCTGTTTATCTGGTGATCGGAGAAGATGATGAATATTATGGATCGGGCCCCACGCAGGAGGCCTATGATAATCTATATAGGCGATATCAGGAAGAAGGGCTGTCAGAGGAAGAGATCGATGAACTTCTGGTACTGGATATAAAGCCGGCAGAATACTTTGAAAGCCAAGGGGCGTCAAACCAGCATGGCGGCGGAAGTCTTTTTGCGAAAGATGATGAGATCATGGGCTGGCTTTTTGGAAAATAGAGTGATATCATAGGGGCTAAAGAAGGGAGGACGACTATGTACAATCTGCAGCTGGAAACCTTTATCGTTGTGGCGGACCTGGGAAGCTTTAATAAGGCGGCGGAAGCGCTGTATATCCCCCCGCCGGCCGTTACAAAACAGATCAATCTCCTGGAGAAAGATCTGGGATTGAAATTGTTCGTCCGGACCCATCGGGGGCTGTCTTTGACAGAAGCAGGAAAATCCCTGTATAAAGATGCCAAATATATCATTCAGTACTGTAAAGAATCTGTAGAACGGGCGAAGAAGGCCATGGAGGAAAAAGATAATGTGATCCGTATCGGAACTTCGCCCATGACTCCGGCGGCCCCTTTGATCCAGACTTGGTCCAAAGTGCAGAAAAAATATCCGGATATCAAGCTTCAGATGGTTCCCTACATGAACAGCCTGGAAAATGCCAGAGAGATCCTGAAGAATCTTGGGAAAAATATCGACGTGGTGGCGGGGATTTTTGACGAGACCATGCTGAAACTGCGCCAGTGCAGCGGGCTGGAACTATCCAGGCAGAAAATCTGCTGCGCGGTTTCAATCAATCACAGGCTTGCGGAAAAAGAGGGCCTTACACTTCAGGATCTGCACGGAGAGAATTTCTTGATGATGCATCGGGGCTGGAGTAAATACGTAGATGAACTAAGGGATGATATCTGGAAGAATCATCCGCAGATCCATGTGGTGGATTTTGATATTTACAGTGTGGATATTTTTAACCAGTGCGAGAATAGCAACGATATTCTTATGGCGGTGGAAAACTGGAAGGACGTACATCCTCTGCTGAAGGTCATTCCGGTAGAATGGAAATACACGATCCCCTATGGGATCTTGTACTCACAGGAACCTTCTGAATTAGTGAAAAGATTCTTAAAAGCGGTGCAAAAAGCTGTTTAGAGCGAAGCGCGTTTTTAGTATAAAGCATAAGGTATTAACAGGGAAACTAATGGAGACTTCTGCTGAGGTCTCTTTTTTTGTACAATAATGCCAGCGATAGCAATAGAAATAGAAACAAGACGGGAGGCGTAAAGATATGAAAAGAATCATAGCAGTGTGTTTCATGATTCTGGCGCTTTGCATAACAGGCTGTTCTTTGGGAGCGGCTCCGGAAACTGGGGAGAGCGGGGAAAACCAGAAACAGGCAGAATCTGGGGAAGAGCAGCAGGAAAAGGCGGAATCCACAGGACCTGTGAATAGGGAGACGAAAGTGGCAGATGTGGTATCTGATCCGGATTTTGAGGGATTTGGACAATTCTTGTTCCCACTGGATGGAAGAGAGGCGGACGAAGATATGACCCTTGAGAATATTGATTCACTGCTTCCATATCACAATGATATCGACCCGGATACGACGGTGGACGTGATCAACGCTATGAAGACCAGTGTAGAGGAAGGCGAGACGATCTTCTATGACATTTATTCTGAGGAAGAGAAGCAGGAGGACCCGGATAAGGAGAACACAGGGCTGTTTTTCTTTCGGGGAGAGGAAAACGCGCCGTTTGCTGTGGTGAACGCAGGCGGTGGATTTGCGTATGTGGGCTCTATCCATGAGAGCTTCCCCCATGCCTTGGAATTAAGCCGTCAGGGATACAATGCCTTTGCGCTCCAATACCGGACCGGAGGAGCGGATGTGGCGTGCGAGGACCTGGCCGCCGCGATTACATTTATCTTTGAACATGCGGAAGAATTGGGAGTTAGTACAGACTGCTATTCGTTATGGGGCGGTTCTGCAGGAGCGAGGATGGCAGCCTATCTGGGATCTTATGGCCCGGCGGCTTACGGCGGGGCAGACCTGCCAAGGCCAGGAGCAGTGATCATGCAGTATACAGGCCATACGGACTATACGGAGAATGACCCGCCCACATACGCCTGTGTGGGAGAAGATGATAGGATTGCCAATTGGAGGACCATGGAGCAGCGGATCGAGAACCTGGATGCGGCAGGGATCGAGACGGAATTTCATCATTATCCTGGGGTCCAGCATGGATTTGGGCTGGGAATCGGGACTCCGGCTGAAGGATGGATTGGCGATGCGGCGGCCTTCTGGCAGGATCAGATCGAGAATGGGCAGGAGGAAAATGAAAGATGAATAATTTTATCTATGAAAATAAGACGAAGGTTTACTTTGGCCGGGGGTGTGTGAAAGAATTCCTGACCTGCCTGGTCAAGGACCATAAGACGATCATGATGGCATACGGGCAGGGGTCTGTCAAGAGAAATGGAATCTATGACGAGGTCCTTAATATCCTGATGAAAGCAGGCAAAGATGTGGTGGAATTTTCGGGGATCATGCCTAACCCTACCTATCAGAAAGTCCTGGAAGGAGTAAAACTGGCAAGAGAAAAAAAGGTGGATCTGATCTTAGGGATTGGCGGCGGGTCTGTCATGGACTGCTGTAAGGCCATATCCCTTGCGGCCAGGTTTGATGGTGATGCCTGGGAGAACTTCTGGGAGAGAAAGGGGATCGTGGATTTTGAGCCGGTTCAGACGGGTGTGATCGTGACCGCCGCAGGAACCGGAAGTGAATGTAATGGAGCGGCCGTGATCACCAACGAGGACCGGAAGGTGAAAACAGGATATGATTATCCAAAATGTAATCCTAAATTTGCTCTGATGGATCCGGCTTATACGTTTACCGTGCCGAAAGAACAGATGGTATCCGGCGCGTTCGACAGCCTTTCCCACATGATGGAGACGTATTTCAGTGAACCGGATGAACAGAATGTATCCGACGAGATTTCAGAGGCGCTGATGAGAAGTGTGATAAGAAATCTGAAGGCTGCGGTGAGAGACCCGGAGGATTATACGGCAAGGAGCAACCTTCTGTGGGATTCTACGCTGTCTGAGAACCGCCTGATCAAGCTTGGGAAGAAATGTGACTTTACCTGTCATCTGATGGAACATCAGATCGGCGCGTATACGGACTGTAATCATGGGCAGGGAATGGCGGTATTGCAGCCGTCCTATTACCGCCATATATACAGAGACGGCCTTGGAAAATTCGCCAGATTCGCCAGAAATGTATGGATGATCCAGCAGGAAGGGAAATCGGATGAGGAACTGGCAAAAGAGGGAATCGAAGCGTTGGAGGGCTTTATCCGTGAAGTAGGACTTCCTGCAAGGCTGAGAGAACTGGGGGTCAAACAGGAGGAACAGTTAAAAGAGATCGCGGATTCCTGCCATGTATCTCTGGGGAGTTACCGGAAGCTGGAACCGGAAGAGATTCTGGAGATCTTCCGGGAGTGTTTTTAAAACTGTGTAAATTTTTATACAGAAGGAAATGGCTATTTCCTGTAGACTGGAGTGAGCAGATAAGAAAAAATCCGGAGCCCTCTAAGGCTGGAGGGTCTCCAGAGAACAGTAAGCCTCCAGTGCCTGCTGGTCGATGATCTCAATCCATCGGCGGTGAGGAATGATGATCTTTTCATCCCGAAGCCGGGCCAGATTGCGAGCTGCGTTTACACGTGTCATAGTCAGGATCTGAGCGATATTTTCTTGTGTCAGATCAATGCGCCCTTCCTGGCCGGAAGGAGAATTCTGCGAGAAAAGATAGAGCAGATTGCACAATTTGATGAAAGAGCTGTTGTAGTCCTGGTGCGCGCTTTCGTAAAGGAGAAGATTTACATAAGAAGCGTACCAGTTCAGGGTGCAGAGCATAAGCTGCCTGTTTTCACAGAGCATCTGAAGAAATGCTTCATTGGTAAAACACAGGGTTTCCATCTCCGATACGGCAGTTACAGCGATGGACTGCTCGATTTTGAAGGAAGACTGATGGCTGACAGGGAAAATCGTGCCGCTGCTGTGGAAGGAAGAAATCTTGCGGAAACCGTCCTCGTGTTCCAGCGTGGCGACGGCAACGCCGGATATTACATAGTAGACGTGGGTAAGCGGTTCGTCCAGCCTCCACAGATATTCTTCTTTTTGAAAAATTCTTCTGATATGGGGCTGGGTGAGAAAGTATTCGTAGAAACCGGCGAAAGTATTTGTGAAAAAATAGCGTGGGATCAGCATGGCAGAACCTCCTTCTTTCGGGATGGTTTTATGATAGCACAGGAGGAAACAGACTGCAATTGTAAGGAAAGGAAGGTCATTTCTATGAAAAAGTGTAAGATTACTGTTTTAAAGACAACCTTGGACGAAGAACTGGCAAAGGAATACGGGATTGAAGGATTGACAGCCTGTCCCATGCTGAAAGAAGGCCAGGTATTCTATGCGGATTACGCAAAGCCGGAGGGACTCTGCGACGAGGCGTGGAAAGCGATCTACCAGTATGTATTCGCCCTTTCTCATGGTATGGGGGAAGAGCTGTTCTACTACGGCGATTGGATCCGCAAACCGGGAGTGGCGATCTGCAGCTGTAATGACGGGCTGCGTCCAGTGATCTTTAAGCTGGAAGAGACAGATATTGAGTCTGTTTTGGAGACAGAGTAAAGAGTATCAACCAAAAGGTTTTAACTGCGAAACTAAACGGGTCTTCTTATGAAGGCCCGTTTTTTCTATAATAAGACCAGAAAGGAGGTAGAAAGCAATGAGTAAGAAAGTGCTGATCATATCCGGAAGTCCCCGGAAAAACGGGAATTCTGATATTTTATGCGAACAGTTTAAGAAAGGGGCGGAGGAATCTGGAAATCAAGTGGAAAAGGTGTTTCTGCGCCAATTGACCATCAATCCCTGCGTAGCCTGCTACGGATGCCGGGAAACCAAAGCCTGCATCCAGAGAGATGATATGAAAGAACTGCTGGATAAGATGGTAGAAGCAGATGTGCTTGTCCTTGCCACCCCGGTATATTTTTATTCTATGGACGGTCAGTTAAAGACCATGATCGACCGGACCCTTCCCCGTTATACGGAGATCAGAAATAAGGATGTTTATTTTATCGCCACAGCCGCGGCAGGGCGCAAGGCGATGGAGCGGACCATGGATGCTATGAGAGGGTTCACGGACTGTCTGCCAGGCGCCCGTGTGAAAGGAGAAATCTACGGAGAGGGTGTGTACCAAAAAGGAGAAGTAGAGACAACACCCGCATTTAGTCTGGCCTATGAAGCCGGGAAAGCAGTCTGTTAGGAAAAATTTTTGACCGTTGGAATTCGGCGGTGATAGAGAAACCGGCGGGACAGAGACAGCTCCTTGCCATTGCCAGGGTATTCCTGTGTGATCCGCCGATCCTGATTCTGGACGAGGCGACATCCAGCGTGGATACTCGTACCGAGGTGGAGATCGGGAAGGCCATGAAGAAATTTGAGTAAAAGGAGGAAAGGAATATGTATCCGGTGGGTCTGTATATTCAGAGGTTCCGGTAGAGATTGTAGAAAAAAGAAAGGATAAAAACGAGAATACCTGGGGAAGGTTAAGAAGCGGCGCCGGCTGGATCATGCTGGACCAAGAAGGCTAAAATTAACAATTTAGAAACAAAACTCAAATATTGTGGAAATATATCCTGTCTATACTAAAATCCAAAGTAATGAAAAGGCAGGAAAAGAAAATGATAGATATCCTTGTTGTGGAAGATGACGAAAAACTGAACCGGGTAGTGTGTACCTATCTAAATGACAGCGGCTTCCAGGCCAAAGGCTGCCTCAATGCCTCTGACGCCTATGATGAGATGTATGAGAAGCGATACGATCTGATCATCTCGGATATTATGATGCCGGAAATCGATGGATTTGAATTTGCAAGGACGGTGCGGGAGGTCAACGAGAGGATCCCCATTCTTTTTATGTCGGCGAAGGACGATCTTCCATCTAAGCAGAGAGGCTTCCGCCTTGGGATCGACGACTATATGGTAAAGCCGGTAGAACTGGATGAGCTGCTGCTGCGTGTCCGGGCCTTGTTAAGAAGGGCGAATATAGAGTCAGAACATAAGATCTGTGTAGGGAATCTGGAATTGGACGGGGACGGGATGAGCGCTGAGGTGAACGGAGAAGAGATCAGCCTTACTACAAGGGAATTTCATATTATCTATAAGCTGTTGTCCTACCCGAAGAAAACATTTTCACGGGCCCAGTTAATGGATGAATTCTGGGATGTGGACAGTGATACCAGCCTTCGGGCAGTGGATGTATATATGACCAAGCTCAGAAACAAACTGTCTGGGTGCGACGGGTTTAAGATCGTGACAGTGCGGGGACTGGGCTATAAGGCGGTGCTGTTATGAAGGGAAGAGACGAAAAAGGCCAGCATATGATCAAAAATACCCTTTTTCCGCCTTCCCTTTTCGCCGTTTTCCTGGGGGTTCTCTTCCTGATGTCGGGGATCCATGTGGGCCTGATCGTTATGATGAATGAGCGGGGATGGAACGAACTCATTCAAGTACTGGTACCTATGCTGTATTGGGGAATTGTGGCAGTGGGGCTGACGATCTTCACAAGAAAGAAGATGAAGGATACCTATGAAGTTCCAATGCACAGGATGGCGGAGGCGGCCAAACAGGTGGCGGAAGGCGATTTTTCCGTATATATACCCACGATCCATACGGTCGCGAACTTAGACTATCTGGATATGATGATCCTGGATTTTAATAAGATGGTGGAAGAGCTGGGGAGCGTAGAGACGTTAAAGACAGACTTTGTCTCCAACGTGTCCCACGAGATGAAAACTCCCATCGCCATTATCAAGAATTACGCGGAACTGCTGCAGAAGAAAAATGTAACAGAGCAAGAACGGCAGGAATATGCCGGAGATATTGAGGAAGCGGCGGCCCGCCTGTCAAATCTGATCAGTAATATTTTAAAATTAAACAAGCTGGAAAATCAAAAGATCGATCCGGAGATCGAGAGATACGATCTGTGTGGACAATTGGAAAATTGTATCCTGCAATATGAGGAACTGTGGGACGAAAAGGAGATGGGCCTGGAAGTGGACCTGGAAGAGCGGGCGATCGTGCAGGCAGATCCAAGTCTTCTGGAAGTGGTGTGGAACAACCTGATCTCTAATGCGCTTAAGTTTACAGAGCCGGGAGGAAACGTGACGATCCGGCAGAGGGCCTTGGAAGGAAAGATCGAAGTGTCTGTTTCTGACACAGGCTGCGGGATGAGTGAAGAAAGCGCCAGGCATATTTTTGACAAATTCTATCAGGGAGATACGTCTCATTCAAAAGAAGGAAACGGTCTGGGGCTTGCGCTGGTTAAACGGATCTTAGACCTGATGGGCGGAGAGATCCGGGTGTCAAGCCAGGAAGGAAAAGGAAGCACATTCACAGTAACACTGCAAGCGGCTGATCCGGCGCCTGAAGAGATTGGAGGGGACAGAAGATGAGAGGATTTGTAGGCTATGAATATAAAGAAGTTCCCACAGACATGGGTCAGATGTCCTTCCTGATCGACAGTTATGCAAACTTTGGCTGGGAAGTGGATGAGAATATAAATGGAGGAACGCCGGAAGGATATCCCAAGAAGGCGGGAGTTTCCCATCATAAGAAAGTAGTGGTTCGGTTGAAACGGGACCGCAAGATCATGAATAAAATGGAACTTACTCGTTTACAGAGAAATTTTGAGGCCTGCGTAGAGGAAATCCGGCAGTTGGAGAAAGAGAAGACCAGTATTCCTACGGCGCAGGCGTTGACCGTAGGATTTCTAGGGACTGTGTTTATGGCGGGAGCCACCTTTGCGGTGACGGCCGATCCTCCACATGTTATGCTTTGCGCCATTTTGGCGGTTCCGGGATTCCTGGGATGGATAGCTCCGTACTTTGTATACAAAAGGCGGGCCCGCAGGCAGACAGAGAAGATCGATCCCCTGATCGAAGAGAAATACGATGAGATCTATGAGATCTGTGAGAAAGGGAATAAATTGCTGAACTAAACCACGGAAGAATTGTAACTATTCAGCCTTACAGCTCGGATTCGCAGCTATCGCTGCTTTTCCGCCACTATCGTGGCTAAATCCTCGCTTATGGCTAAACGCCATATGTCTGACTGATAAAAAACAGCCCCTTTGCAAGTAAACTTGCCGTGCTGTTTTTATCAGTCAGCCGCATGGCTGAATAGTTACAAAAATTACCCGTATTCGGTAAAACAAATTGACAGCACCCGTATATGGATGTATCATATAAATAGAAACAGATTGAAAGATCCAGAATGCGGGAGGGAAGATTATGCTGTACGAAGAATTGAATAAAAGAAAGAAAGAACTGGGACTGACAACGGAACAGCTTTCCCAGCTTTCCGGCGTCCCCACAGGCACGATCAACAAGATCCTGAGCGGAGAGACACGCTCCCCCCGTTATGATACCATTCGGGCGCTGGAGGCTGTTCTGTTTGCGGAGGAATATGCGCGGGAAGAAGCGCTGCGGGACAGCAGAGCGCCGTATTTCGCGAAGAGGCAGGATGAATATACGCTGGAGGATTACAGAGAGCTGCCGGAAGATGTGAGGGCGGAATTAATCGATGGAAAGCTATTCTTCCTTGAAGCCCCCAGTTTTACCCATCAGGAACTGGTCACGGAACTTCTTTTCGAGATCAAGCTGTTCATCCGGCAGCAGGGAGGACCGTGCCGGATCCTGCCCTCTCCTTTGGATGTGCAGTTGGACCGGAATGACAAGACGGTGATACAGCCGGATCTCGCTTTGGTCTGTCAGAGAGAAAAGATTACGAAAAAAGGGGTCTATGGCGCGCCGGATCTGTGTATTGAGATCGCGTCTGAATCCACCAGGAAGCGGGACTATGGGATCAAAGTGCAGAAATACATGACCGCAGGAGTGCGGGAGTATTGGATCGTGGACGTAAAGAGAGAGATGGTTGTATGTTACTGGTTTGAAGGGGAGGCTGCTCCATATATTTCTCTGTATACATTCAAGGATAAAGTACCTGTCCGTGTGTTTGAGGAAAGACTTCAGATTGATTTTTCGGAACTTACGGCAGGGATATGGAAGGAATAAAGAACGGACTCATATCTGACTGTATGGAATTAGGGCAGACAGCATATTTTTTGAATATGTATGTTCTGCCCTATTATTGTGCCTTCAGCGAGCTTGACTTTTCAATACACTTGAGTATAATGTTCTTTTGGAAACGGTTTTTTTAGAAACTAATTACAGAAAAGAGGTATAGAGGTGAAGAGGACAACGGAATTATTTATGGGACTTAGAAGTCTGTTCCGTCTGTATGACAAGATGCTGAAAAAGGTCTGTACAGAGCACGATCTTACGGTCATTGAAGCGGATATCATCAGCTTTCTGCAGAATAATCCGGGAAAAGATACGGCGGCTGATATCGTAGAGCTGCGTATGCTTTCCAAGGGGGCTGTGTCAAAGGCGGTAGAGTCTCTGATACAAAAATCTCTGCTGGAAAGAGAGCCGGATAAGGAAGACCGAAGGAAGATCCATCTTAGGCTGTGCGCTTTGGCAGGACCGGTGACAGAAAGCATCAACGAAGTGAGAGAAGAATTCCTGAGTACTATTCTGGAAGGCTTCAGCGGAGAAGAACTGGAGACGTACACAGAATTTTTGCGCAGGGTATTTACGAATACAAGAAAAGCAATGGAAGGAAGCGAACAGGTATGAAACAGACAGAACAAAACGCACAGAACAATGCGGATAAGGAGTTCCTACGGACAGAACCTTTGGGGAGGCTTCTCCTTAAGCTGGCGCTGCCAACGGTTGCGGCGCAGTTGATCAATATGCTGTACAACATTGTGGACAGGATTTATATCGGACATATTCCGGAGATCGGAGCTGCGGCGCTGACCGGAGTAGGAGTATGTATGCCGCTGATCATGATCGTCTCTGCGTTTGCGGCTCTGGTTGGATATGGCGGGGCGCCGCGGGCCTCTATATTTATGGGAAAGCAGGATAAGGAATCTGCGGAACGAACCCTGGGGAACTGTTTTACGCTTCAGATCATAATCTCTATTGTACTTACTGCCGTATTGCTGATCTGGAACAAAGATCTGCTCATGGCGTTTGGAGCAAGTGAGAACACCATTGGATACGGTGTCAACTATATGAATATCTATGCGATCGGAACGATTTTTGTAGAGATCACCCTTGGAATGAATGCGTTTATCACTGCCCAGGGCTTTGCGAAGACAGGAATGCTGTCGGTTCTGATCGGCGCGGTTGCCAATATTATCCTGGATCCGATCTTCATCTTCGGTTTTGATATGGATGTGCGGGGGGCGGCCCTTGCGACGATCATATCTCAGGCGCTTTCCTGCATCTGGGTAGTCCGTTTTCTGTGCGGAAAGAAAACATTCCTGAAGATAAGAAGGAAAAATCTCCGACTGAATCCCAAGATCATACTGCCTTGTCTGGCTCTTGGAGCGGCAACATTCATTATGCAGGCCAGCGAAAGCGTGATCTCTGTCTGCTTTAACAGTTCTCTCCAGAAATACGGCGGAGACATCGCGGTTGGCGCAATGACGATCCTTACAAGCGTCATGCAGTTCGCAATGCTGCCTCTTCAAGGTCTGGGGCAGGGGGCGCAGCCTATTATCAGCTATAATTATGGGGCGGGAGACACAAAGAGAGTCCGGGCGGCCTTTAAACTGCTCTTGAAAGTCAGCTTGGGATATTCCATTCTGCTGTGGACTCTGGTCATGCTGCTGCCAGGAGGGTTTGCGGCCATGTTTACCTCGGATGCCACCCTGGTGGAATATACTAAGACGGCGCTTCGCATCTATATGGGGTCTATGTTCCTGATGGGAATACAGATAGCCTGCCAGTTGACATTTAACGCGCTGGGAAAAGCGACGGAATCCATTGTTGTTGCTGTAATGAGAAAATTTGTTCTGCTGATTCCGTTGATTTATATTATGCCTCTGATTTTAAGAGCGGATCGGGCGATGGCTGTCTATGTGGCGGAACCGATCGCGGATTTGATCGCGGTGACATTCACGGCGATCCTGTTTTACATTCAGTTTAAGAAGACACTGGAAAGAGCAGGCAGATAGATCTATAAAAGTTTTTTATAGAAGATAACAAATTTCAATTGTACATTTCGAGAATTCAGAGATAAAATTTTCTGTGGGAAATGATTAGGTTGTGAACTGTTTGAACGCGAACAATCCCATGAAAAGATTTATAGGAGGTGCGTATCGAAAATGACGGAGGAGTTCAGAGCAGAAGAACTGATCTTCGTATTGAAGAAGATCGGCTTGAATCTGACAGCGCAGATGGAAGCTGATCTGAAGTACAAGAATATGAGCGGATCCCAGATATATTTCATGGTATACATCCTAAGACACCACCCTCAGGGAACCTATCTTACGGAATTGTGTCATGAAATGGGAGTGTCTAAATCCACTCTTTCTACATTGATCAAAAAATTAAGAAAAGAAGGGTATATTTCTTTTCGGGAGGATCCGGATGATATTCGCAAAAAGGAACTGCTTCCAACCCCGAAACTGATTGAGGAAGGGAACAGATTTTTGAGCCGGGCGGCTCGGATGGAGTCGGAGATCTGCGGCGCCCTGGACCAAGCAGAGAGAGTACAGCTGTGGAAGCTTGCGGGAAAGCTTCTGAAATATTTCTCCAGAACGGAGCAAAGCTATCTAAACAAAGACAGGAGGTTACCTTACAGTGAGAAAAGTTTTACAGCAGCTAGGAGCTTATAGGCGGGACACCTTTTTATGTATAGGACTCACCGCTCTTGAAGTGATCATGGAAATCTTAATGCCTTTTATTACGGCGATGATCATAGATAACGGCCTGGAGGCTCATAACCTTGGCGTTGTCTACAGATATGGAGCGCTTATGGTGCTTATGGCGTTTTTAAGTCTGACATTTGGCGGTCTTGCGGGTAAAAACGCGGCCAGCGCGGCTTCCGGTCTGTCGGCCAATCTAAGAGAAGCTATTTATGCCAATATACAGACGTTTTCTTTCTCTAATATTGATAAATTCAGTGTGCCCAGTCTGGTCACACGTATGACTACGGATATCACCAATGTCCAGAACGCGTTTATGATGGTGATCCGTGTGGCGGTGCGGGCTCCGCTCAACCTGATATTCAGCTTCGGCATGTGTTTGATCATCAGCCCTCGGTTAAGCGCAATGTTCCTGATCGCGGTCGTATTCCTGATCATTGTGATCGGAACGATCATGGTAGTTACATTGAAGATTTTCCGTCAGGTATTCCGCAGGTACGATGATCTGAACGCCAGCGTTCAGGAGAATGTGACTGCCATCCGCGTAGTCAAAGCATTCGTCAGGGAAGAACATGAGAATGTGAAGTTTGGGAAGGCCTCGAAGATGCTCTATGACCTTTCGGTAAAGGCGGAAGCTTTGCTGGCATTTAACAGTCCGGCAATGATGATCGCGGTTTACTTCTGTATCATCTCGGTCTCTTGGTTCGGCGCCCAGTATATCGTGGGCGGGACGTTAACAACTGGAGATCTGACCAGCTTATTCAGCTATATTATGTCGCTTCTGATGAGCCTGATGATGCTTTCTATGGTCATTGTTATGATCAGCATGTCTATGGCAAGTATCCGACGGATTGAGGAAGTCCTGGACGAGAGGCCGGACCTGACCGATCCGGAAGATCCGGTCATGAGTGTGGCTGACGGACAGATTGATTTTAATCATGTGAATTTCTCATATAAGCATGGCAGTGGGAAGAACGCCCTGTCAGACATCGACCTTCATATCAAAAGCGGAGAGACGATTGGTGTGATCGGAGGAACGGGATCTGGAAAGAGCAGCCTGGTCAATCTGATCTGCCGACTGTATGACGTGGATGAAGGTTCCGTCTGCGTAGGAGGTACAGATGTCCGCCAATATGATACAGAAGTCCTGCGGAACCAAGTTTCTGTGGTGCTTCAGAAAAACACATTGTTTTCCGGTACCATTCTCGACAACCTGCGCTGGGGAAATCCTGATGCCACGGAAGAAGAATGTGTCGAAGCGTGCAAGGCGGCCTGCGCTGATGAATTTATCGATCGGATGCCCCAGGGATACCATACTTGGATCGAGCGGGGCGGATCTAATGTATCCGGCGGTCAGAAGCAGAGGCTGTGTATTGCCCGCGCGCTTTTGAAGAAGCCAAAAGTATTGATTCTGGATGATTCTACCAGCGCTGTAGATACAGCGACGGACGCAAACATCCGCGCGGCCTTTGAAAAAGAGATCCCAGGCACCACTAAGATTATTATTGCCCAGCGTGTATCAAGCGTTCAGTCCGCGGATCGGATTCTGGTATTGGACGAAGGGAAGATCAATGCCTTTGATACCCATGACAATCTGTTGGAACATAACGCCATTTACCAAGAGATCTACAATTCGCAGATCGAAGGCGGCGGCGATTTTGACCAGCCTGCTTAAAGGAAAGAAAGGAGGAAAACTGATCTATGAGCGAGACGAGAGACAGAAAGAAATCAAGACCCAGAGTAGCGACCGCTACAAAATTGATCAGCCGGGTCATCGGATATATGCTTCATTATTATAAATACTTATTTGCGCTTGTGATCGTGTGCATCCTGATCACGGCGATCGCTACCGTAGTGGGCGCCACATTTCCGCAGACCTTGGTAGATGATTATATCACGCCAATGATGAAAAATGGCTCCAGAGATTTTAGCGGCCTGGCATCTGATCTGATCCGCCTGGCCTGTATTATGGGAATCGGTGTTGTCACCGCGTTTACTTATAACCGGATCATGGTCAATGTAAGCCAGGGGACTATGCTGCATCTGAGGGACGATCTGTTCCGCGGGATGGAGTCGCTTCCCATCAAATATTTTGATACCCATGCCCATGGCGATATCATGTCAGTTTATACCAATGATGTGGATACGCTTCGGCAGCTTTTGAGCCAAAGCATCCCTCAGATCATCAATTCTCTGATCACGATGACTGCCACGCTGATCACCATGATCGTGCTGAACCCGGCGCTGACGGTGATCTCAATCCTGACGGCCTGCGTTATGTTGGCTGTTACCGCTAATTTTTCTAAATTATCCGGGAAATACTATATCCGGCAGCAGATCGATCTGGGAGCTGTGGATGGTTTTATTGAAGAGATGATGGACGGCCAGAAGGTAGTTAAAGTATTCTGCCATGAGCAGGCGGCTATGGAAGATTTCCATAAGGTCAATGAAAAGCTGAGAGACAGCGCGAATAAGGCTAACCGGTACGCAAACCTGCTGATGCCCATCAATGCCAATATCGGGTGGATCAGCTATGCTTTGGTCGCCATCGTTGGAGCGATCCTTGGGATCAACGGTCTGGCAGGTGTTACCATCGGTACTGTCGTTACCTTTGTGGGATTGAATAAAAGCTTTACTAACCCCATCACCCAGGTCAGCCAGCAGATCAACTTCGTTGTCAATGCGGCGGCCGGAGCGCAGCGTGTTTTTGACTTGATGGATCAGACGCCGGAAGTAGATGAGGGATATGTGGAGCTGGTCAACGCTAAGGAAGATGAGAACGGAAATCTGACAGAAGCGGATACCCGTACCAATCTGTGGGCCTGGAAACATCCCCACAAGGCGGATGGAACCGTTACTTATACCAAGCTGGAAGGCGGGGTCGTCTTTGATGATGTGGACTTTGGCTATACCGATGACAAGATCGTGCTCCATAACATCAGCCTGTGGGCGAAGCCGGGACAGAAGATTGCTTTTGTCGGCGCTACCGGAGCAGGAAAGACTACCATCACCAATTTGATCAACCGTTTTTACGATATCGCGGACGGTAAGATCCGTTACGATGGTATCAATATCAATAAGATCAAGAAACCGGATCTGAGAAGATCTCTTGGAATGGTGCTTCAGGATACCCATCTGTTTACAGGGACGGTTATGGAAAATATCCGCTACGGAAAGCTGGATGCTACAGATGAAGAGTGCGTCAGCGCGGCTAAGCTTGCCAACGCGGACGGGTTTATCCGTCGTCTGCCAGATGGTTATGATACCATGCTTACCGGAGATGGGGAAAACTTAAGCCAGGGTCAGAGACAGCTTCTTGCGATCGCAAGAGCCGCGGTTGCCGATCCTCCGGCGCTGATCCTGGATGAGGCTACGTCATCTATTGACACCCGTACAGAGAAGCTGGTACAGGCCGGCATGGATGCGCTGATGAGGGGACGTACTACGTTTGTCATTGCTCACCGGCTGTCTACCGTCAAGAATTCAGACTGTATCATGGTCATGGAACAAGGCCGCATTATCGAGCGGGGAACTCATGACGAGCTGATCCAGGAGAAGGGCAAGTATTACCAGTTGTATACCGGAAACTTTGCGGAGCAGGGAGCATGATGATCAGTGCTTGGATCTGTCTTTCCGCAGGATATAACAGGAAGCGGGGCTTTTGCCTCGCTTTTTGTGTGTCAGATCGAGCATAGCGGTTTTGTTTCAGATAATAGTATACGTTTTGGTTATACTAAAATGCGGATTTGGCATTGTACATTTTAAAAAGAGCGCTTTAAAATAAAGATAAAGAAAGGAGTGATCAATATGAGAATAATAACTTTGAATGATGGCAATAGTATTCCGGCGGTAGGCTTTGGAGTATTTATGATCCCCAACGACGGCACGACTTACCAGGCGGTGCTGCAGGCGCTGAAAGCGGGATATCGGCATATAGATACGGCTGCGGCGTATTTTAATGAATCAGAGGTTGGAAAAGCGGTAAAAGACAGTGGGATCCCGCGGGAAGAAATATTTATCACCAGCAAGCTGTGGCTTCAGGATTATGGATATGAGGCGGCGAAAAAAGGAATCGCCGTATCTCTTGAAAAACTGGGAGTGGATTATATCGACCTATGCCTGCTCCATCAGCCATACGGCGATGTGGCAGGCGCGTGGAAAGCGCTTGAGGAAGCAAAAGAGGAAGGAAAACTGAAATCCATTGGGGTAAGTAATATGACGCCGAAGATCTGGAAGGAGTTTGTCCCTCAATTTGCCACCATTCCCGCGGTCAATCAGGTGGAATGCAATCCCTTTTTCCAGCAGCGGGAGTTAAGAGAACTTCTGGAGAAAGATGACGTCAAGATTGAGGCATATCAGCCTCTGGGCCATGGAAATGAGGCTCTTCTCTCAAATCCGGCGATTACAGAGATTGCCTCCAAATATGGAAAGAACGCGGGGCAGGTCATTCTGCGTTTCGAGGTGCAGGACGGTCTCATCATCCTTCCTAAATCTACAAATCCAGAGCGGATCGCGGGAAATATCGATATTTTCAACTTTGAACTAACAGAGGACGAAATGGAAACGCTGCGCGCCCTGGATACAGGCAAGGGAAGTCATGACCCGGAAGCGCCGGGAATTGCGGAAATGCTTCTTGCGAATTACAAAATCCACGATTAAAAGTACACCTTAGGAAGAAGGTATCCTGGCTTTATTGGTAATATCCTGCGTAGATACCGCCTAAACGCAGCAGTTCTTCGTGGGTCCCCCGTTCCGCGATGCCATTATCCGCCACTACCAGGATCTCATCGGCATTCTGTATGGTAGACAGCCGGTGGGCAATGGTAATGGTGGTCCGGTCATGGGCCAGTACATCCAGGCTCTTCTGGATCCAGCGTTCACTTTCGTTGTCCAGGGCGCTGGTGGCCTCGTCTAAGATCAGGATCGGCGGATTCTTCAGGAACACACGGGCAATGGAAATGCGCTGTTTCTGTCCGCCGGACAAACGGGTTCCCCGCTCGCCTACATAGGTGTCATACCCTTCAGGCAGACTTTCGATAAAGTCGTGGATGTTGGCCTTTTTAGCGGCGTCCATGATTTCTTCTTGGGAAGCGCCGGGCTTTCCGTAGGCGATATTTTCCCGGATGGTGCCGCAGAAGAGATAGACGTCCTGCTGAACGATGCCGATCTGGCCGCGGAGAGATTCCAGCGTCAGATCCCGCACGTCTTTTCCATCGATGGCCACCCGGCCTCCGGTCACGTCATAGAATCTGGGAAGCAGATTGCAGATGGTAGTCTTGCCGGACCCGGAAGGTCCTACCAGAGCTACCGAACGGCCTGCTGGGATCTCAAACGAAACATTTGAGAGTACAAGCGTATCGTCGTCTGAATAATGGAAGGAGACATTTTCATAGGAAACGGTTCCTTTCACGTCGGTGAGGGGCTTTGCATTCGGCGCGTTTTGGATCTGTGTCTCAGTTTCCATCACGTCCAGATAACGGCGGAATCCGGAGAGTCCTTTCTGCATCATTTCCATCAATTCTACCAGGATCTGGATAGGGCTGATGAAGATGCCGATATAGAGGGCGTACATGGACAGATCTACCACGTCCATCCGTCCCTGGGCGATCAGATATCCTCCGTATACCAAAGTCACCAGGTACATCATACCCTGGAAGAAGAGATTGCCTCCGGTAAAGGTTCCCATACACCGGTAGTTATCGTCCTTGGACTTTAAGAATCCCTGGTTGCTTTTGGCGAATTTCTCCCTTTCAACATCTTCGTTGGCAAAAGACTGTACCACGCGGATGCTGGCCAGGGTATCCTGAAGGCTGGCGTTGACGTCCCCAATCTTCCGGCGGTTATCCAGGAAGGTGGCCTGCATCCGTTTGTTCTGGCTGATGGAGAAGACCAGCATACAGAAGACTAGGATCAGCAAAGGAATGGCAAGCTGCCAGTTGATCAGAAACAGGAAGATAAAGGATCCCACGATCTTGATCAAGGAGATAAACAGGTTCTCAGGCCCATGGTGGGCGAACTCCGCAATGTCAAACAGGTCAGAGACCAGCTTGCTCATCATCTGACCGGAATTGTTCTGGTCATAGTAAGAGAAAGAAAGCTTTTCATAGTGGTCAAAAAGCTTTGCACGCATATCCCGCTCCATGTGGGCGCCCATCATATGTCCCTGATAGCTGATATAATACTTGCACAGGCTCTGAAGGACATACATGACAAAAAGCCCGATGCCGATGGGGAGAAGAGCGGAGATGATTTCCCCGGCGCTTCTGGTAAAAAGACCGTTGATGGCGCTGCGTAAGAATTGCGGGTATAAAAGATCTACTACGCTGATAAAAGTGGCGCAGAAAAGATCCAAGAAAAAAACACCTTTGTAGGGTTGGTAATATTGGATAAATTTTCTTAGTGTAGACATAACATTCCTCTTCAAAAACTTCTTTTTCTATAAACCAGTCAAAAGCCGCCCTGCCAGGCGCCTTTTTCCTGTTTTTGCGGGTCTCAAGGTCCTGCATATTCATGCGGGCATGAAATGCAGGACTTTGAGACCCTGGTATCATATTATAACATCATTGGGCCGGTAGTGGTCAACCTATTGTTGGAGGAAAGAGGAAGTTAAGGGTTTTTTGGCCTTTCATTATGCGTCCCAGTTATAGAAGCTTGCGAAATTGGCATTGTACTTTTGAAAAAGGAGCTTTTACAATGGTATGTACAGAAAATGATCAAAGGAGGTTATTATTGATTATGAGAAAAGACTTTGGAGCAAAACCGTTTTTATTCCCTCAGCCGGTCATGATCATTGGAACTTATGACGAGAATGGAAAAGCTAACGCCATGAACGCGGCGTGGGGAGGAATCGTAGGGGCAGACGAGATCATGATCGATCTGTCCAGCCATAAAACAACTGAAAATCTTATGGTGAACAAGGCTTTTACCGTCAGTGTGGCGGATGTGGAGCACATGACGGCTTGCGATTATGTGGGAATTGTTTCTGCGAACCAGGAAGAGCACAAGATGGAGAAGGCGGGATTTACTGCTACAGAAAGCAATTTTGTCCATGCGCCGGTCATCAATGAGCTTCCGCTGACGCTGGAGTGTGAGCTGATCGACGTGATCGGAGGAACAAAATTCCTTGGAAAGATCAAGAATGTCAGCATTGACGAGAGTGTGCTGGGAGAAGATGGAGAACTGAGCCTTGAGAAATTCTCGCCCATCACTTACGACACCGTGCATTTCGGATATTACAGATTGGGCGAGAAAGTGGGAAATGCCTTTAAAGACGGCGCTGCCCTTAAGTAGAGCGGCATTGACGAAAAGAATATTTGTCTGATAAACTATAACTAGACAGCAGGGTCAAAAATTTTTTTGACCCTGATATTTTATCTGGAAGACTTAAATAACAGGGAGGGAACTATATTGAGATATCGTGAGTTGGGGAACACAGGTTTAAAAGTCAGTGAGATCGGACTTGGCTGCGAGGGATTCGCGGAAGACAACTGCCAGGGAGCAAAACGGCTCTTAGACGAGGCAGAACGGCGGGGAGTGAATTATTTTGACCTTTATACATCGAACCCTCAGGTCCGGACGGCCATTGGGGAGGCCATGAAGGGAAGAAGGCAGAAGTTCATCATCCAGTCTCATGTCTGTTCCGTTTGGAAAGACGGCCAGTATAAAAGGAGCCGTCAGATCGATGAAGTGAAAGAGGGAATGGAAGAAATGCTCTCCCTGCTTCAGACGGACTATATCGATGTGGGAATGATCCATTATGTGGATTCCATGAAAGATTGGAAAACGGTGTCGGAAGGCCCCGTCCTTGCTTATGTGAAAGAGTTGAAAGAAAAAGGTGTGATCCATCACATCGGGCTTTCCAGCCACAACCCGGAAGTGGCGCTGGAGGCGGTGAGAAGCGGAGACGTTGAAGTGCTGATGTTCAGCGTAAATCCCTGCTATGACCTTCAGCCGGCCAGCGAGGATGTGAATGAACTGTGGGCGGATGAAAATTATGAAAAGCACCTGGTAAACATGGATCCCCAGAGGCAGGAACTCTATGAGACCTGTCAGCGGCTTGGCGTAGGCGTAACGGTCATGAAAGCCTTCGGAGGAGGAGATCTTCTGGATGCGTCTATGTCCCCTGCCGGTAAGGCCCTGACAGTCAGCCAGTGCCTGCATTACGCGCTGACCCGCCCAGCGGTGGCTACGGTTCTTGCGGGCGCTCACAGTGTGGAAGAATTTCAGAGAAGTCTGGCCTATGAGGAAGCCTCAGAGGAAGAGAAGGATTATGCTCCCGCTTTTGCCTCTTTTCCAAATATCAGTTGGGAAGGTCATTGTATGTACTGCAGTCACTGCGCGCCTTGCCCCAAGAAGATTGACGTGGCTTCTGTGACGAAGTTCCTGAATCTGGCGAAAGCCCAGGGGAATGTGCCGGAGACGGTGCGGGAACACTATGAAGTGCTGCCTCACCATGCCGGAGAATGTATCCAGTGCGGAGCCTGTGAGACCCGCTGTCCATTTGGAGTCTCCATCATCGAGAATATGAAGCAGGCGGCAGAAATTTTTGGAAAATAAAAATTAGGCACAAGGGGCGGTTCCCCTTGTGCCTGATTTTATATTATCCTTGCGGAATTAGTCGTGGATCTTCATCTGGTGCAGCATTTTTACGAAGCCTGGATCAGAGTGGTCCACGATCTCGCTGTGCCCTAAGTCTAACTTGGCGATTTCAGCCATATCGTCTTCGGACAAGGTGAAATCCCATACGTCAAAATTCTGCTCCATCCGGTCTTTGTGGACAGATTTAGGAATTACAACGACGCCTCTTTGGATATTCCAGCGCAGCGCTGCCTGCGCGGCGCTCTTTCCGTATTTTTCCCCGATCTTGGACAGAACCGGATGGGTGAAGATTCCGTGATTCCCTTCTGCGAATGGTCCCCAGGCTTCCGGAACAATACCATATTCCCTCATAAGGGCCAGAGCGTTTTCCTGCTGGAAGAATGGATGCAGCTCCACCTGATTAACGGCCGGGATCACGTCTACGGTCTCGCAGAGATTAGCCAAGCGGTTAGGATAGAAATTGCATACACCGATGGCGCGTAACTTTCCTTCTTTATAGAGTTCTTCCATTGCGCGGTAAGCGCCGATGTAGTCGCCCATTGGCTGGTGAATCAGATACAGATCGATATAATCAAGGCCCAGTTTGTCAAGAGAAGTCTGTACCGCTTTTTTCGCTGCTTCATAACTTGCATCCTGTACCCAGAGCTTGGTGGTGATAAAAAGTTCTTCCCTTGGTACGCCGCATTTTTTGATGGCTGCGCCAACCGCCTCCTCATTCATATAGGCGGCGGCGGTGTCGATCAGACGATAACCGCTGCTTATGGCATCCAGGACGGCGTTTTCACACTGGGCCGGATCGGGCACCTGAAATACACCAAAACCTTCCAACGGCATCTGGATTCCATTATTTAAAGTTGCATATTCCATGATAAAAACCTCCTTAAAATATTTTCTTTCTTGATCTTGATTCGATTATAGTTGGAGGAAAGAAAAAAGTACAATATGGATTTAGAAATGTGCTATAATCAAAAGTAATACTGATGGGTTTGAACGATGGTTTTAGATTAAATAAATCGAAAGATTAAAGGAGTAAGTTATGATTGAAATCTATCTTTTGGAACAATTGGTCGCTTTTGAAGAGTACGGCACTTTGTCTGCCGCATCGGAACAGCTGCATTTATCGCAGCCCGCCCTGACCCGCTCTATGCGGAAGCTGGAAGAAGTGATAGGGGTTCCGTTATTTGAAAGGACTAAGAACCGGATCGCGCTAAATGAAAATGGAAGGCTGACGGCTCAGTACGCGCAGAAGATCCTGGAACAAGAGCGGGATATGGTGGAACGGGTCAGACTTCTGGACCGGAGCAGGAGAACGATCACTCTGGGCTCCTGCGCGCCGGTCCCCATCGCGGATCTGGTTCCGGTGCTCTCCCGCTGCTACACAGGGATGACCATTGCATCAGAGATCCGGAACTGGGATGAGGAATTGCTGGACGGCCTCGATAAAGGCAGGTATCAGATGGCGGTCCTCCATGAAGAGCCAAAAGAAGAAGGAGTGTACGCCTTTCCCTACCGGAAGGAAACCCTGTCTCTTGTTGTGCCATATACCCATCCGCTGGCAGAACGGGAGGAAGTTACCTTAAAAGACATTGACGGGCAGAACCTGCTTCTGTACACAGAGATCGGATTCTGGTATGAAATGTGCCGGGAGAAACTGCCAAACGCTCATTTCCTCCTGATGAATGAGTATGACGCTTTTGGAGAAGTGGCGGGAACAGGCGCCTTCCCATCGTTCGCCTCAGATATCATGGCTGGAAGGAGCGGGAATATGGAGGGGAAGAAGCTGATCCCTATCCGGGATCCATCGGCGGAGACCACCTACTACTGCGTGTGCAGACAGGAAGAACGGGAGCGGTACCGGAAATTCTACCGGATGCTGGAGCAGATCAACTGGCAAAAGCAAGAAGTAAAATTTTAAAGAAATCATTAGAGAGAACGGAAAGATAGTGCTATAATAGAAGCCGGTTAGATTTGTTTAACAGAAAGCTGCAAAAGAGAGCGAGGAATAGAAAACGATGAGACGAGAGAAAAGTATCCTGGATGTGGGGATCGATGTGGGGAGTACTACCACCAAGATCGCTGCTATGGATTCGGGGACACAAAAGATTTTATATTCCGAGTACAGACGCCATCACGCGGACCAGATCAAAAGCGTCTCTGACGCGCTTAGAAAATTGGGAGAGCGTTTCCCGGACAGCAGGATTTATCTTGCTCTGACAGGATCTGGAGCGAAGAATCTGGCGGATGAGCTGAAGGTCTCTTATATACAGGAGGTTGTGGCCAACTCCATCGCCCTCCAGACAAGATATGAGAACGTAGGAACGGCGATCGAGCTTGGCGGCCAGGACGCGAAGATTATTTTCTTTCGGGAAAATGAGACGACCCATCAGCTTGAGGCATCGGACATGCGGATGAATGGAAGCTGCGCGGGGGGAACAGGAGCGTTTATCGACGAGATTGCTTCGATCTTAAATGTACCGATCGAGCAGTTTAACGAAATGGCGGGGAAGGGGGATACCGTCTATGATGTGTCAGGGCGCTGCGGCGTATACGCTAAGACAGATATACAGCCGCTCCTGAATCAGGGAGTATCTAAAGAAAATCTGGCCCTGTCCGCCTTTCATGCCATTGCGAAACAGACCATCGGAGGACTGGCCCAGGGGCTGGATATCAAAAGCCCGGTAGTCTTTGAGGGAGGCCCGCTGACCTTTAATCCGGTCTTGATCCAAGTGTTCGCCAGCCGCCTGGGGCTGACAAAAAAGGAGATCTTGATCCCGGAACGCCCGGAACTTATGATGGCTTGGGGGGCCGCTCTATCGCTAAAGAAATTAAAGGGGCGGCAGGAGCGGCCGCGAAAGCCGGAACGGCTGGCGGAGGATCTGGATTGGATCAAAGAGGAGGAAAAAAGCGGAAAGCAGGGAACGCCATTCTTCCGATCAGGAGAAGAGCGGGAAGAGTTTGAGAAGCGGCACGCCCTGCCGGATTGGAAACCATATCAGCCCAAGGCGGGAGAGACGGTACGGGCCTATCTTGGTATTGATTCCGGGAGCACAACTACAAAATTCGTATTGATGGATGAAACAGAACAGCTTTTGGACACCTTTTACGCGCCTAATGAGGGGGATCCTCTTGCCGTAGCCAAGAGAGCCCTTCTTGCTATGCGGGATAAGTACCGCGGCGCGGAAGCTGATCTGGAGATCCTGGGGGCGGGTACCACCGGATACGGCGAACAGCTTTTTGCCAGGGCATTTTCCGCGGAGTGCCATGTGGTAGAGACGGTAGCCCACGCAAAGGCGGCGCTGAAATATTATCCGGGAGCTACCTTTCTTCTGGATATTGGCGGCCAGGACATGAAAGCGGTCTGGCTGAAAGACGGGATAATCACCAATATTGTGGTCAATGAGGCCTGCTCTTCCGGCTGCGGATCGTTCTTGGAGAATTTCGCCTCTACATTGCACATCCCGGTGGAGAAGATCGCGCAGGCGGCTTTCAAATCAGAGGATCCGGCCGTCTTAGGCAGCCGCTGCACGGTTTTTATGAACAGCAGTATTGTGACGGAGCAGAGAAACGGAAAGCTGCCGGGAGATATTATGGCGGGCCTATGCCGATCGATCATTGAAAATGTGTTTACCAAAGTCATCCGGACTTCCAATCTGGACAGCCTGGGAGATAAGATCGTAGTCCAGGGAGGGACTTTCCAGAATGACGCGGTATTAAGAGCGCTGGAGCAGTATACGGGAAGAAAGGTGATCCGGGCGCCGTATCCCGGCGTTATGGGAGCCATAGGCGCGGCGCTCCTGACCAAAGAACGGATGCAGGATGGGCAGAGGACGTTCATTGGATTAGAGAACCTGGAGGCATTCACGTATACCCAGCAGGCGGATGAACCCTGCCCCTTCTGCGGGAATCACTGCAGACGCAGCATTATCCGGTTCTCAAACGGGAATTCCTGGGTGACGAATAACCGGTGTGAGAAGGGAGAGATCGTGGGAGATCCCAAAGATGAGACGGTCCAGTCCCGGTTGAGGGACAAGCAGCAGGAAAAGGAGAAGACGCCGGATCTGTTTGGGCTTCGCCGGAAACTTCTGTTCCAGGATTACCCATATCCAGAACCGAGGACTGAGAGAAATACGACCATCGGAATTCCAAGAGTGCTGTTCTTCTGGGATAGTATGCCCTTTTGGACTACATTTTTCAAAGTGTTGGGCTTCGGGGTATGTTTGTCAAAACCCAGCACTCGGAAAATGTACGAGAGCGGTCTGCGGTCTGTGACTTCGGATACTGTATGTTTTCCGGCTAAATTAGTCCACGGACATATGCGGAATCTGGTGAAACAGAAAGCAGACCTAATCTTTTTCCCCTCCATCAGTACGGTGGCGCCGGAAAATCAGGAAAAGACCAGCGAGTCTATGTGCGCGGTGGTCAAGGGATATCCGCTGGTCATCCGCAATTCAGACAATCCCAAGACAGAGTGGGGAATCCCTTTGGAGACGCCTTTGTTCTTCTGGAATACCAAGGAAGACCGCAAGGATCAGTTGATCTCTTATATGGAAGAAAGATTCCAGGTACCGAGAGAGGAGACGAAGAGGGCAGTCCGAGCGGCAGAAGCGGCTATGGCAAGCTTCCGCAGGCAGATGGAAGAAGCGGGGGCCAAGGTTTTGGAAGAGGCGGAGCGAGAAGGGAAATACGCGGTGGTGCTGGCGGCCAGGCCCTATCAGACGGATTCCCTGGTGAACCACGATCTGCCTTCCTTCTTTACAGACCTTGGGATTCCCGTGCTGACGGCAGATTCACTGCCAAAACTCAGTGAAGTGGAATTGAAAAGGAGCAGGCTGGACATTGTAAATAATTACCACGCCCGGATGCTGTCTTCCGCAATCCTGGCAGCCCAGGATCCAAGGCTGGAATATGTCCAGATCGTAAGCTTTGGCTGTGGTCACGATGCCTATCTCTCCGATGAGATCATAAGGCTGATGAATGAAATCTCAGGGAAAACGCCTCTGGTGGTCAAGCTGGATGAAAGCGACATCCAGGGGCCGCTCAGGATCCGGGTGCGCTCTTTTGTGGAGACTTTGAATATGCGGCGCAGCCAGGGAACCGCAAAAAAAGTGAAAGATCTGGAAGACCCTTATCCGGTGAAATTTACTACAAAAGATAAGGCGGAACGGGTAGTCCTGGTCCCCAATACATCCCACGCTTTCAGCCGTCTGATGTCGGCGGCCATGAAGGGGCAGGGGCTTCGGACGGAGCCCTTGGAGATCGGCAGGGAAGAGGCTATCCGCTTGGGGAAACAGTATGTCCACAACGATATCTGCTTTCCGGCTCAGGTAGTGATCGGAGAAGCATTGGCCGCGTTGAGGAGCGGCAGGTATGACCTTGACCATGTGGCGGTGGCTATGGCCAAATACGTGGGCGACTGCCGGCTGACCCATTACGGGGCTCTGCTCAGGAAAGCGCTGGATGATGCGGGATATGCCCAGGTCCCCGTGCTGACTAACGATGATAAAGACAGCCACAATCTCCATCCAGGCTACCGGATGAATCTGGCGGCTTCCATTCGGATCGCCGTCGGCCTGCCCATGATCGATGTGCTGGAAGAACTGCTGCGGAAAATCCGGCCCTATGAAAAGGAAGAAGGAAGCGCGGATGCCGCTTTTGAGAAGGCCATGGATCTTCTGATCGATGGGATGGAAAAAGGGGGAGTCCGTGGAGCGCGGAAAGGCTTCCGCCAGGCGATAGAGGTGATGAAAGCGGTTGCGTATGACCGCGGCAGACCCAAACCGCAGGTACTGATCGTAGGAGAATATCTGTTGAACTTCCATCCGGGAGCGAACCATGATATTGAGGTCTATCTGGAGAAAAATGGATTTGAAGTGATCGAGGCCCGCATGACGGACGTGATCCGCAAGATTTACTTTAACAAAGACAGTCAGGTGAAAGAATACCATATACATAGGCCTTTGCGGGAGAAACTCTGGAATAGGCTGGCAAATAAAGTTTTTGATATCGCCCATGATCTGACAGACCGCATCGCAAAAGGGCATCCGCTGTATGAGCGGGCCTGCCGTCTGCCGGAACTGGTCAAGAGAAGCGATCCGGTGATTCCCCATACTTTTGACGCGGGAGAGGGAGTGCTGATCCCGGGGGAGATCCTCCATCATGCCGCTCATGGCTGCCGGGCGTTCGTTATCCTGCAGCCCTTCGGCTGTCTGCCAAACCATGTGGTAGGCCGGGGGATCGTTAAGAAGCTGAAGGAATACTATCCCGATGCCCAGATCCTGCCGCTGGACTATGATCCGGACGTCAGCTTCGCCAACCTGGAAAACCGGCTCCAAATGCTGGTGATGAATGTGATTGAAAAGGAACGGTTAGAGCAGCAAAGAGAAAAACAGTCTGACGAGAGCAAGGGGATCGCATAGAAACATTTTTAGAAGAAGAGAGTGCCCTGGAAGTGGAGGCCAAAAACCACGGAAAGGGCATTCTTTTTGTGAAAAATCAGGGGGAAATAAAATTTTTTCTAACCATACTATCTTTTTTGGGAGTCAGATGGTTATACCAGATAGAAAGCACAAAACGTTTTGAACTTTCAGACGAGAAAGGAGGATCTTGTGGACGCGGATTTTCTTTTGATCAGGAAAATGAAGCAGGGTGACGATGAGGCCTTTGATAGATTTGTTCATAAATATTATGGCGACATCTTGAAATATTGCTCTTATCACTGCCGGGATGAAGAGTATGCTTTAGACCTGGCCCAGGAGACATTTGTCCGTTTCTTCGCAAGATTATCGGAGTATCGTCACAGAGGAAAAACGAAAAACTATTTGTACACCATCGCTGGAAATCTTTGCAAGAATTGGTATCAAAAGACAAAAGAAATCCTGGCGGGAGAAGAATTGCTTCTGGGAGAACCAGATCCGGAGGCTGTCCAGGAATCTGGGATTGTAGATAAGGTGCTGCTGGAATGGGCGATCGCTAACCTGCCCCAGGAACTTCAGGAAGTGATTGACCGCTATTATTTTCAGGAGAAAAAGATCCGGGAAATAGCGGCAGAGCTGGATCTTGGGATTCCACTGGTTAAATACCGTCTGGGACAGGCGAAACTTAAGCTGCGGGAGTTGATCGGAAAGGAGGAGGAAGGCCATGAATCTGGAAGAACGGATACAAAGCTATAAAGAAGAAAGGAAGATGGAACCAAAAGAAGAGCAGATCCTAAAAACGATCCAGGCATCCCGGGAGAGTTTCCTGGCCGCGGAAGCAGATCGGATGCTGGCATATCATTCTTTTTTGTATCTGCAGCTAAAGCTGGTCAGAAAAAGGTGGTGGCTGCTGCAGCTTTTGGTCTTGATCGCGCTGTGGGCGTTTCTGCCGATCGCGGATGATCAGATCTATGCTTATCGGAGTATGGGAGTGGCGGGAACTCTCTTTGTGATCCTTATTATACCGGAGTTTTGGAAGAATCAGAGCTGTCAGTGCCTGGAGATCGAGGCGGCCTCCTATTACTCTCTGCGTCAGGTCTACGCGGCTCGGATCTTATTGTTTGGAATCACGGATATTTTGATGATCACGGTGTTTTGCGCCGGAGCATCGGTATCGCTGAGGATATCGCTGTCTACGCTTTTGATCCAGTTTCTGTTTCCTATGGTGGTCACAGCCTGTATCTGTTTCGGGATTTTATGCGGAAGCAGGAGGCTTCCGGAAGCGGCGGCGGCTGGCCTTTGTATGGTATGGAGCTTGATCTGGTGGTTTGTGCTGCTGGACGAAAGGCTCTACGGGGCGGTCACGATTCCGGTCTGGGTGATCCTGTTTGGAATCGCGGTGGTGTTCTTGGCAGTTACTGTCTGCCGGCTCCTATGCCGGTGCAATCGAATCTGGGAGGTAGATCGAAGTGGAAATAAAGACGACTGATCTTACAAAAAAATTTGGTGATGTTACGGCGGTAGACCATATGGATCTGACCATGACGGGAGGCGTCTATGGTCTTCTGGGTCTGAACGGCGCCGGAAAGACAACGCTTATGCGGATGCTGTGTACCCTGCTGCAGCCAACGGAAGGCAGCATCACCTGCGATGGAAAAGATATTTTTAAAATGGGAGCGGATTACCGGAAGCTGCTGGGGTATCTGCCTCAGGAATTTGGGTTCTATCCAGAGTTTACCGTGAAGGACTATCTGCTTTACATTGCGGCCCTGAAAGGAATCCGGCTGGCGGTGGCGAAGAAAAGAGTAAAGGAACTGCTGGGAAAGGTAGGACTTTCGAAAGTGGCTGGCCGGAAGATGAAGAAGCTGTCCGGGGGAATGAAGCGGAGGGCCGGAATTGCTCAAGCTATGCTGAATGATCCCAGGATCCTGGTGCTGGATGAGCCTACAGCCGGACTGGATCCCAATGAAAGGATCCGGTTCCGTAATCTGATCAGCGAATTATCTGAGGACCGGCTGGTCCTGTTATCCACCCATATTGTGTCGGATGTGGAATATATTGCCAATGAAATCTGGCTGATGAAGGAAGGAAGTCTGATGTTGAAGGGGACGGCGGAAGAGCTGATCGACTCTATGGAAGAAACCGTCTGGAAATGCTTTGCGGAAAAGCCGATGGTTCCGGCTCTGCTGAAGAAATACAAGGTTTCTAATATGAAATCGGAACCTCATGGAGCGGAACTGCGGATCATTTCCAAAGAGCGTCCGCTTCCGGATGCGGTTCCGGAAGAGGCGGCCCTGGAGGATGTGTTCCTTTACTATTTTGGAGAAAAGGCGGGTGAAAGCGATGCTGTTATTTGAAGTGAAAAAGGTACTGACGAAACCCCTGAATAAAGCGGCTCTTCTGATCCTGGCGGCAGTGTTTGTGATCGCCTGCGTCCTTACGATCCGCTATGTGGACTACACGGATCAGGATGGAAATACGGTGACCGGAATATCGGCTGCCCGGAATTTGAGAGAAATGAAGAATCAGTGGGCAGGAGATGTGACGGAAGAGGTGATCCGGGAAGCGGTTCGGGAGAACGCCGCGATCAATGCTTCCGATGAAGCGCTGTCGGAGGATATCACGGAACAGAACAAAGCTTATTCCAAGAAGCAGGGGTTCGAGGATATCCGGGAGATGCTGAGTATGTCTTTCAGCGGGATCAAACAATATGACTATTATACGGCGGACGCCCTGTCGGAAGATGAGGCGGCGGGGCTCTACGAGCAGCGGATCCAGTCGCTGAAGGATTATCTGGACAGCGGCCAGGTGGACTTTACCGAGAATGAGAAAGACTATCTCCTGCAGAAGTATGAAGAATTTAAGACGCCGGTACACTATGAGTATGCCGATGGCTGGATGGCTTTGATGGATTCCGCGTATTTTATCACGCTTACGATGATCCTGGTATTGATCCTGGGATTTCTGGTATCCGGTATCTTCTCGGATGAATTTGCCTGGAAAGCGGATGCCATCTTCTTCTCCTCCAGAACGGGAAGAGGGAGGGCTATCCTGGCGAAAATGGGAGCGGGACTTTTGATCATCACAGTGATCTACTGGGGCGTGATCCTGCTTTTCGCGGGAGTGGTGCTGGCGGCCCTGGGAGCGGGCGGGGGTGACTGCCCGGTCCAGATCTGGAACTGGTATAGTATCTATAATATTACCTACTTCCAGGATTATCTGCTAAGCGCCGCGGGAGGCTATATTGGGGCATTGTTCATTCTGATCCTGTCTATGCTGGCATCGGCCGGGACCCATTCCACCGTTTTTGCCATTACCATCCCATTTGCCCTGACCTGCGTAACCCCGTTCCTTGGCCGGGTAGATATGTTCTCAAAGCCGCTGCGTCTGTTCCCGGACCAGCTCCTGCAGATCTGCGCCAACCTGCGGGACTTTGAGTTATATGAGATTGGCGGCAAGGTACTGCGGCAGGTAGATGTGCTCATCCCTATGTATCTGATCCTGGCGGCAGCCATCTTCCCGTTTCTGTACGTAGTATACCGGAGGACTCAGGTGAAATAAGGCGCTCTTCACACAGTTTTCAGAAATATTTCTGGAGATTTTCACAGAAAGTTCACCTCCATACCGCAAAATTGCGGTATGGAGGTGTTGCTTTTGGGAAAGAAAAAAATAATTGGTTATTTGGTACTGGGAGTTATGTTGTTTGTTTTGGCGGTGTCCCTTCAGGGATGCGCGGGAGCGGAAGAAGATGGGCAGGAAGGTACCAATGATTATCTGACCGCGCTGGATATGGAAACGGACATATCAGCCATTTATACGCTGGAATATCAGGAAGATATTGAAAAGCAGATCGAGGCGCTGAAAGAGGAGAACAGCTACACACTGGAAGATCCTCTGGTGATCGCGGATCCCTATGGGACCAATACAACAGGACTGTATGTGTTCTTTACCTCAGATACGGCCGCAAAGGCTTCCTATACCGTCTCGGCGGATGGATATGAGCCGTTTGGCGAAGAATTATATGGAGATTATACTACAGAGCATGAATATCTTTTGATCGGCATGATTCCAGATACCGTCAATACGATCACTTTAACACTTCAGGATGAAGAGGGAGAGACGGCGGGGACTCTGGAACTGGAATATGATGCGCCATCCCTTGCGGGAAGCGAGGAGAATACCCAGCTTGAGGTAAAAGAAGGGGAGAGCGGCAAAGAGCTTTCAGACGGGCTTTATACGATGCTCGGGAATCGGACAGATGAAGATAATGAAGAGACGGATTTTATCCTGCTGTATGACAACTACGGGACACTTCGGACAGAAATTCCAATCAAAAGCTATCGGGCCTGCAATATTTTATTTGGAGATGATGAGATTTATTTCAGCGCTTCAGCCAATGAACTTGTGGCGATGGATCGGCTGGGACGGATCACAGAGATTTATACGCTGGGAGATTACCAGCTTCATCACGATTATATTTTTGGTTCCCGGGAGGATTTCCTTGTACTTGCGACAGAGGAAGGAAAAGATACGGAGGAAGACAGGATCTTGAGCGTAGACATGGAAAGCGGGGAAGTGACGGAAATCATTGATCTGGCGGATCCGTTTGGTGATTATCTGAATACTTTGGATATGGAGGATGGAGACGAGGAGCCTTTTGACTGGATCCATATCAACTCGATCCGGCTGATAGATGACGATAGTATCATAATCAGTTCCAGAGAGACGTCTACGATCATCAAGATTGAAGATATCTACACAGAACCGGAGGTCAGCTATCTGATCGGCTCCAGCCAGTTCTGGGAAGAAAGCGGATATGATGACCTGGTACTGGAACAAGAAGGGGAGTTTTCCTTAAACGCGGGACAGCATTGTGTAGAGTATGAAGAGTCTGAGGAACTAAAAGAGGGGCAATATTATCTGTATTTTTACAATAACAATAATACCGTCAGCAGTACCAGAGATTATGACTATTCTGAGGACGAAGGCTATAACGGTACTTACAGCGGTACCGATGGGGTGATCTCTTATTATGACAAATACCTGGTGGATGAAGAGGCGGGAACATTCGCGCTGGAAGAACGGATTCCGGTCACGTATTCAGGGTATGTAAGTTCTGTTCAGCAGATGGGAGGAAATCTTCTGGTGGACAGCGGAAGCGCCTTTACAGCGGTGGAGTTTGACCAGAACTTTGATGAGATCCAGACGCTGGTAGGAACAGGGGACACTTGGTGGTGCCGGGTGTTTAAGTATGATTACAAAGGATTTTGGTTCAACTAATAAGTAAGATCACTGGAGAGTGCAGAGTGTTTTCTGCGCTTTCTTTTTCGATTTTTATAAAATTTTAATTGACTTCTCTCCTTGAGCATACTAAGATATCGATTAGTTAACAAACTAACTAATTTTTGTTGATCTATTCATGCAGGAGGAAAGCAAAATGGGATGTAACTTAGATAAGGTGCCGGAATTGGGACTAATGGGAATTGTGATGCACCGGGTCATAAATCGGGCGAAAGGAATGTATCAGGAATTTGACTTAAACGCCAGTCAGGCGGGAATTCTTTTTACCCTGCATCAAAGCTGTGCTATGTCACAGAAAGAACTGGCGGAAAGTCTGAACATGACTCCGCCATCGATCACTTCTGCGATCCAGAAGATGGAAAAAGGCGGATATATCCGGCGTAAAGCGGATGAAAAGGACCAGCGTGTCTTAAGGCTCTCACTGACGGAGAAAGGAGAATCCTGTATCCAGTCGGTGAAACAGGTGGCCGAACAGATGAGGAAGCTGACCTTTTATGAGATGAGCGAAGAAGAAATCCAGCAGTTCCGAAAGTTTTTGCTGCGGATCAATGAGAACTTGGAAAGAGAAGTATAAAGACATCAGAAAGGAAAGACAGAAGTATGAAGAATTTGTTCAAATACGCGGCGGTACAGTGGAAAAGTATGCTGGCGATCATTTTGATCCTATTTGTCCAGGCATACTGTGATCTTTCCCTGCCGGCGTACACGTCAGATATTGTGAATGTGGGAATCCAGCAGGGCGGGATTGAGGAGACAGTTCCGGAAGCGGTTCCAGAAGAAGAGATGGAACATCTTTTGTTATTTGTGCAGCAGGAAGAAAAGGAAAAAATCCTGGACAGTTACGCGGAGGATGAAAACTCCTATGATATTCCCGCCTATGTCCTGAAAGAGGATGTCCGTGAGCAGAAAGATGAGATGGAAGAGTTAAAAGATATCCTGGAAGTTCCAATGGTCTTAAGCACAGGCCTTGCCTCTGACAGCGAAATGACCTCCGGGCTGAAAGAACAGATGACAGCGGCGCTGCCTTCTCAGGCATTGTCGGAGGATATGACGGTGTTCGATATGATAGGCCTGCTCCCTCAGGAGAGCCGGGAGACCCTGGCAGAAGAGGCGAAAGAGCAGTTGAGTGATATGCCGGACAGCATCCTGGAGCAGGCGGCGGTCAGCGCGGTCAGGACCACCTACGAGGCATTGGGCATGGATCTGGATCAGATACAGATCCGGTATCTCATCGCAACAGGAGGAAAGATGGCGGCCCTTGCGTTTCTTGGAATGGCGGCCAGTATCTTGGCAGGGTTTTTGGCCTCCCGCGTGGGGGCGTCCACGGGACGGGATCTTCGCGGCAGGGTCTTTCAGAAAGTGGTTGGATTTTCCAACAATGAATTTGATCATTTTTCTACCGCTTCGTTGATCACCAGAAGCACCAATGATATCCAGCAGATCCAGCTGCTTACCGTAATGCTGCTGAGGATCGTGCTGTATGCGCCGATCCTGGCGATCGGAGGGATCTTCCAGGTGTTTCAGACCAATGTATCCATGTCCTGGATCATAGGACTGGCAGTAGTGCTGATCGCTTTGGTAGTCCTTGCGCTTTTCCTTGTGGCAATGCCAAAGTTCAGAATCCTGCAGACTCTGGTGGATAAGGTAAATCTTGTTATGCGGGAAACCCTGACAGGGCTGCCGGTGATCCGGGCTTTCAGTACGCAGAAGCATGAAGAAGAACGTTTTGACCAGGCAAACAGGGAGCTGACCAGAACCAATCTGTTTGTCAACCGGGCCATGACTTTTATGATGCCGGTCATGATGCTCATCATGAATGGAGTATCTGTTTTGATCATGTGGAACGGTGCCCATGGCATTGATCAGGGGCAGATGCAGGTGGGCGATATGATGGCCTTTATCCAGTATACGATGCAGATCATCATGGGATTCCTGATGTTGTGTATGATGTCGATCATGCTTCCCCGCGCGGCGGTAGCCGCAGACCGGGTAGAGGAGGTTCTGAGCAGTCAGACAGTGATACGGGATCCGGAGCAGGGGAAGAGATTTGATCCGCGGCAAAAAGGGGTCCTGCGCTTTGACCATGTATCCTTCCAGTATCCGGGAGCGGAGGAAGAGGTGCTCCATGATATTACTTTCACTGCCCGCCCCGGCGAGACGACGGCGGTCATTGGAAGTACGGGAAGCGGAAAGTCAACGCTGGTCAATCTTATTCCCAGATTTTACGATGTGACCGAAGGAGCGATCACATTAGACGGGGTGGATATCCGGGAAGTTTCCCAGCACGATCTAAGGGAAAGACTTGGCTATGTGCCTCAGAAGGGAATCCTGTTCTCCGGGAATATTGCGTCTAATATCATGTTCGGCAATCCGGATGGAACAGAGGAAGAGATGACGGAAGCGGCAAGGATCGCCCAGGCCGAGGAATTTATCGAGGAGAAGTCAACCCGGTACAAAAGCTACATCTCTCAAGGAGGCGCCAATGTGTCGGGAGGGCAGAAGCAAAGGCTGTCGATTGCCAGAGCGGTGGCCAAACATCCGGAAGTCTTTATCTTTGACGATAGTTTCTCCGCGTTGGATTTCAAGACGGACCTGGCGCTGCGCAGGGCGCTGAAGGAAAAGACGAAGGACAGCACCGTCTTGATCGTAGCGCAGCGGATCAGTACGATCCTGCACGCGGAACAGATCCTGGTCCTGGATGAAGGCAGGATCGCAGGGAGAGGTACTCATAAGGAACTCTTGGAAACTTGCGAGGTGTACCGGCAGATTGCTGCCTCCCAGCTGTCAGAGGAAGAACTGACAGGGGAAAACAATCGGAAGGAGGATGACGGCTATGGCTATGCACGGACGTAGACTGCCTGACGAGAAGGCGAAAGATTTCAAAGGCACGTTAAAGAAACTGTTTCATTATATGAATATGTTTAAGGCCCAGATGATCCTGGTAGCGATTTTCGCTGTCGGAGGAACCATTTTTAATATTATAGGGCCAAGGATCCTGGGAAAAGCGACGACAGAGATTTTTAACGGTCTGGTAAGCAAAGTATCCGGGGGAAGCGGGATGGATTTTACCAAGATCGGACATATCCTTTTGCTGACGCTGGGGCTTTATCTTCTGAGCGCATGCTGTTCTTTTATTCAAGGGCTGCTTATGACGGGAATCTCTCAGAAGACCACCTACCGGCTGCGAAAAGAGATCTCAGAGAAGATCCATCGGATGCCTATGGGTTATTTTGATACGAAACCTGTGGGGGAAATTCTGTCGAGGGTGACCAATGATGTAGACACTTTGGGACAGAGCCTGAATCAGAGCGCGACCCAGCTTATCACATCAGTGACCACGATCATAGGAGTTCTGGTGATGATGCTGTCTATCAGCCCTTTGATGACGCTGGTGGCGCTGTTGATCCTTCCGCTGTCCATAGGACTGCTGTCCTTTGTTATGAAACATTCCCAGAAGTATTTCCGGGGACAGCAGAAGTATCTGGGGAATGTAAATGGCCAAGTGGAGGAGGTCTACAGCGGGCACAATATCATCAAAGCTTTTAATAAAGAACAGGATGTGATCCGTGAATTTAACGAGACTAATGAACACTTATATGATTCCGCCTGGAAATCTCAGTTTTTTTCAGGCATGATGATGCCGGTCATGCAGTTTGTTGGCAATCTGGGATATGTAGCGGTAGCGATCTTGGGTGGATATCTGGCGATCAGGGATGTGATCGAAGTAGGAGACATCCAGTCCTTTATCCAGTATGTCAGAAACTTTACCCAGCCCATCCAGCAGGTTGCCCAGGTGGCGAATATGCTCCAGTCTACGGCGGCGGCTTCTGAAAGAGTATTTGAATTCCTGGAGGAGGAAGAAGAATCCCAAACAGTCTCGGATCCGGTGTCCGTGGAAGGAATCCAGGGAAATGTGGAGTTTGAGCACGTACACTTTGGATACCATCCGGATAAGACGATCATCAAGGACTTCTCAGCAGCCGTAAAAGCAGGGCAGAAGATTGCCATCGTAGGACCGACCGGAGCTGGTAAGACGACCATGATCAAGCTGCTGATGCGGTTTTATGATGTGAACAGCGGTGCCATCAAGGTTGACGGCCATGATATCCGGGATTTTGACCGGGGAGAGCTTCGGAAAATGTTTGGTATGGTGTTGCAGGATACCTGGCTCTTCCATGGAAGCATCATGGAAAATATCCGATATGGGAAGCTGGAAGCTTCCGATGAAGAAGTGATCCAGGCAGCCAAGGCGGCCCATGTCCACCGGTTTGTGCAGACCCTTCCAGGCGGTTATGGAATGGAATTAAATGAGGAAGCAAGCAACGTTTCTCAGGGACAGAAACAGCTTCTTACCATTGCGAGAGCGATCCTTGCGGACCCTAAGATCTTGATTCTGGATGAAGCTACAAGTTCTGTGGATACCCGGACGGAGGTGCTGATCCAAAAAGCCATGGATCATCTGATGGAAGGAAGGACTAGTTTCATTATCGCCCACCGTCTGTCAACGATCCGGGATGCGGACCTGATCCTGGTCATGCGGGAAGGAGATATCGCGGAACAGGGAACCCATGAAGAGCTCCTTGCCAAGAATGGATTCTATGCGGATCTATATAACTCGCAATTTGAATCTTCGGATCAGACCTGCGCATAAAAAGTATGACCCCTGCCAGTGTTTGACGGACGGTCTGTGTGTGCTATAATAAGTGATAGTATTTATGAAAGGGCAGCGTTTTATGGCGATGATCACACAGAGGGAGTTAAATGAGCGGATCAGGCAGCATGAAGAATGGCTGAAAAATGAGGCGAAAGGGAATTCCCCAAGTTTTGCCGGCCTGGATCTGTCCGGGCTGGATCTGAAGGGGGCGAATCTCTATCATTCCAATTTCAAAGGAAGCTGCCTGCGAGGCTGTAATTTCAGATATTCTGACCTGGGCTATTCTGAATTAGAAGGGGCTGATCTAACAGAGGCGAATCTTAAAAATGCCAATCTGTTCCGGGCTAATTTGAAACAGGCGGTGCTAAAAGACGTAGAAGTAAATGAATATACCATGTTCTATTTTCAAGTCTGTCCAGAGGAAGGCGGGTTTATCGGATATAAGAAAGCGGCGGCGGAGAACGGAAGATACGCATTGATCAAACTGTATATTCCCGCGGACGCAAGAAGGAATTCCGCGACTTCCTACCGCTGCAGGGCAGATAGAGCGAAGGTCCTTGAGATCACGGACGAAGCCGGACAGCCTCTTGAGAAGGCGTGGTCAGGCCGGGACAAAGGATTTGTATATCAGGCCGGGCAATGGCTGAAGGTGCCGGAATTCGATGAAGACCGGTGGAATGAGAAGACAAGAGGAATCCATTTCTATCTGTCAAAAGAAGCGGCGCGGCTGTATTAGGAAAGGGACCAGACTTTCGTATCATAAAAGTGTTGACATTAAAAGCAGATATATTATAATAGAGAGTGCTTGCTCGGAGGGCAGATCATTCAATGGAAATGATAGGCTGGATAAGGCACGGACTGAGATGTCCGTTTCTTATCCGGCTTTTTTATTTCTTTAGTTTATTGCGGGAATTTGACTTTGCTGGAAGGCTCTCCGGGCTGTTTTTGAGAAGGAGGATGAGAAAATGGACTTTCTGAACGGTAAGATCAAGAACATTTATTTTAAATATCTGGCGGCGGCATTTGGAAGTACGCTGATCACTTCGATCTACTCGATCGTGGATATGGCGATGGTGGGACAGTATCATGGCCCGGAGGGATCGGCGGCTCTTGCGGTTGTGGCTCCAGTGTGGAATATCATCTATAGCTTTGGACTTCTGATGGGGATTGGCGGGTCCGTGATCTTCAGTACCATCCGGGGGAAAGAAAAGGAAGGGGAGACCAGATCCAATGAATATTTCACCGCATCCGTGATCGGATCTGTGATCTTAGCCGTGATCATATGGCTGATCGTAGTTTTCTTTGACCGTCAGCTCCTGCTGATATTTGGAGCACAGGATAATACACTGACACTGGCGAGAGAATATGTGCGGCCGATCAAATTTGCGGTCCCGCTGTTCTTGTTTAATCAGATGCTGGCGGCTTATCTGAGAAATGATAAGAATCCGACGCTTGCCACCGGCGCGGTATTGGCCGGCGGGATATTTAATGTATTTGGCGATTACTTTTTCGTATTTGCCTGTGAGATGGGAGCTTTTGGGGCGGGACTGGCTACGGCCATCGGTTCCGGGATTACGTTCCTGGTCATGCTGTCCCATTTCTTCCGGAAAGGAAATACCCTCCGTCTTATAAAGCCGGAGGGATTGGGAAGCAAGTTAAAAGAGATCACGGTGACCGGTTTCTCTACATTTTTCATTGACGTGGCCATGGGTATCCTTACGATCCTCTTTAACCGTCAGATCGTGGAATATCTGGGAATAAGCGCGTTGGCCGTTTACGGTGTGATCGTAAATATCAGTACCTTTGCCCAGTGCTGCGCTTACAGTGTGGGGCAGGCGTCCCAGCCGATCATTTCCACTAATTTTGGAGCGGGGAAAGGTGACCGGATCCGAGAGATTTTGAAATACGCCCTCGGCACGGCGGGATTCTTCGCGGTGTTGTGGACCGGCCTTAGCTTGGGAATCCCGAATACATTTATCCAGGTATTTATGACGCCCACCGCTGAGGTATTGGAAATTGCTCCTGCCATTTTCCGGTGTTATGGAATCTCCTTTTTGCTGCTCCCATTTAACATTTTCTCTACGTATTATTTCCAGGCCCTGATGAAGCCCAAGGCGGCGTTTGTTGTATCGGTGGCAAGAGGTCTGGCGGTCAGCGGAATCCTGATCTACCTGCTTCCTGCGGCAGCAGGGGCGGACGCGATCTGGTTCGCTATGCCGGTTACAGAGCTGATCGTGGCTGTATATATGGCGCGAAATATGATAAAATATACAAAACAGCTAAAATAGCTGACAGGAAGGAGTTGTGCGGTATGAATAAGATTATTACAGTCGGCAGAGAATTTGGAAGCGGCGGCAGAGAGCTTGGACGGAGATTGTCAGAAACACTGGGGATCGCTTACTATGATCAGGAGATCATAAGCGAGATTGTAAAAAGGACCTCGCTGTCTAAAGAATATGTGCAGACTATCGAAGAGCACCGTCCGGTGATCTCCTTCCCGATCCATATCGGAAGAAGCTTCTATCCGGCGATAGACCCGGTGTTCGAGCAAAATATGGCGGTCTACCAGGAGCAGGCCAAGGTGATCGAAGAAATGGCGGCAAAATCTGACTGTGTGATCGTGGGACGCTGCGCGGATTATGTCCTGAGAGAACAGAATCCGTTCCGTCTGTTTGTCTACGCCGATATGGAGAGCAAGATGAAACGCTGCCGGGCCAAAGGACCGGAGGATGAAAAATTAACGGATAGGGAATTGAAACAGAAGATCCAGGGAATCGATAAGAAACGGGCGAAATACTATGAATTCTACACTGGCAATAAGTGGGGAGACAAGCTGAATTTTGACCTGTGTATTAATACGACCCAAACACAGATCAAAGAAATTGTTCCGGCGATTGCAAAGCTGTTAGGATAGGATGAGAAACCAAGGAGGAGCGTGTTTTTACGCTCCTTTTGGAACGGTTTCATACGGATTTACAACAAGTATTGGGCATGTTAAAATACAGAAGTAAGAAAGAAAAACCTATCAGGTGCTGCGGGCGTTTCTTTATTCAGAAAGGATGTTAAAAGAGATCGGTGATTCTAAAATGGAGGGAGAGATCAATATGTGCCCTTCCGATGCTATTAAGAAATACACTGGGATCATGGATCAGGAGATTCTGCTGGCGAAAGATAGAATAGGAGGAACGGTGAATAGATGAGAGTATTGGTGATCGATGGCCAGGGAGGGGGACTTGGCCGTCAGATAGTGGCGGCAGTGAAAGAGAAGTTCCCGGAGGTGGAAGTATTGGCGGCAGGCGCCAACAGCGCCGCTACCAATGCTATGCTCCGGGCAGGGGCAGATCAGGCGGCCACAGGGGAAAACGCGGTGCGGGTCGCGTGCCGCAGAGCAGATGTGATCCTGGGACCTGTGGGGATCGTGATCGCGGATGCCATGATGGGAGAGATTACACCGGCCATGGCGCTGGCGGTGGGCCAGAGCCAGGCAAAAAGAATCTTGCTTCCAGTGGGGCAGTGTGATAATATTGTAGTTGGAGTTTCAGATATGCCGATGGCGAAAATGGTCCAGGAAGCGGCAGGGCTGCTTGCCCAGTGGATTGGATAGAAGATTAGATTTTTTATATAAGAATGATACAAAGGAAGGGATCAGATCCAAAAGCGGATCGGTCACTTCCTTTTGGATTGCGTGAGATGGAGGAGACAGCATGTGGGTTGTAGACAAATATATTGAGCATGTCAAGGAACAGACGATAGAGAATCCCAAGCAGAGCTGGGGTAAAATACTGCTGGGATTCCAGGCAAATAAGCTGCGGACAAAGATTCTGCCCAAAAAGAATCTGGCAAAGGGCTATCAAAAACTGGAAGCAATGATGATGGCTTTCGTAGCCGATGCCTTAAGCCGTCCGGAAAGCTATGTATGGGGAAATATTTTCTCACCCTGTGAGATCATCCAGTGTTTTGGACTCAGCACATTGTCCATCGAGTGTCTGGCCTGTTATTTGAGCGGCTACCATCTGGAAGATTACTTCATTGATTATGCTCAGAATACAGGGATCGCTCCCACGCTTTGCTCTTATCATAAGACATTTGTGGGAGCCATTGACAGCGATGCGGTTCCGGTGCCGGAGTATGCGGTCACTACCTCTCTTTCCTGCGACGGGAACTTAAATACCTTCCGGTATCTGGAGAAAAAGCGGGGAGTACCGTTTACGTTCCTGGACGTGCCTTACGGAGACGATGAGGCTTCCGTGGACTATCTGGCAGGGCAGCTTCAGGAATTTACCCATGAATTGGAGAACCGGTTTGGAAAGAAATTTGAGGAAGAGAAACTAAGAGAAGCGATAGAGATTGAGAATGAGACCCGCAGGGAGCTGCTGCGTTTCTTCCGGCTGCAGAGCGAATACTATTATCCGGGAGAGCTGATCAGCCATCTGTATATGATGATGGGAATGCATCTGTTGATCGGGACACAGGAGTTCCTGGATCTGATCCGTTTTATGATCGAAGATATTAAGACTTATCCCAAATTTGAGGGAAAAAAGATACTGTGGGTACATTTGCTCCCATTCTACCAGGAAAGCCTGCAGCAGTGTTTTAACACCAACCAGAAATACCAGATCATAGCCAGCGATATTATTATCGACTCGGTGGAAGATCTGGATCCGGACAGACCGTTTCACGCCCTGGCAAAGAAGATCATACGGAATATGTACAACGGGTCCTATTCCCACAAAGCCCAGATGGTGGGAAATCTGACAGACACTCTGGAGCCGGATGCGGTGATCCAGTTCTGCCATTGGGGATGTAAACAGTCTTCTGGAGGAAGCGTCCTGCTGAAAGAAGAAATGCAGAAGAAAGGAATCCCCATGTTGATCTTAGATGGAGACGGAATTGACAAGCGCAACAGCCATGACGGGCAGATCAAGACCAGGCTGGAAGCGTTTCTGGAAATGCTGGATGCCGAAGAAAAGGAAGAGGAAGCGATATGATAGGATATATTTGTAAATACGCCCCCATTGAGGTGTTTGAGTCCATGGGCGTTAAGATGGAACGGATCGAGCCGGATGTGACCAATTTTAACCAGGCGGAGATCAAGATGCATCCCAATATCTGCAGTTTTGCTAAGGGGGTGCTGGAAGAAGTCATGGAGAAGGACTATGAAGGGATCATCCTTACTACCTGCTGTGACAGTATCCGGCGGCTGTATGATGTGTTGAAAGAAGAGTTCCCCCAGAAATTTATCTATATGCTGGATACGCCCAGGCTGGTAAAGGAAGCCGGAATCATCCTGTATGAACAGAGGATCCGGGCTATGATCCAGGCTTATGAGACATTTTCAGGAAAGAAATTTGACGAGGCGGTATTCCTTGAATATCTGCGGGACAAAGAGGAACAGCAGCAGGTTGGCATCAAAGACCGGAAGCTGAATATTGGAATCCTTGGGGCCAGAGCCAATGACAGTATCAAGAAGATCCTGGAGGAAAAAGGCGCCAACGTGGCTTTTGATCTGACCTGTACCGGACTTGGAAGGAAGATCCTCTATAGTGAGGAGGAGCCGCTGGGAGAATACGCAAGAGGGCTTCTTAGCCAGTTCCCTTGTATGCGGATGGAACAGGCGGCAAACCGAGACGAGCTGATCCGGCGCTATGGGGATAGTGTGGACGGCATTATCTACCATACGGTGCAGTTCTGTGACAATTATGCTTATGAATATGCCTGGCTGAAAAGCTGGATGGGACGGCCGCTCCTGCTTCTGGAGACCGATTATACGAAGCAGAGTTACGGACAGATCCTGACACGGATCGAAGCGTTTTTGGAGTCCCTTCGCGGGGAAGCGCGAAAACCGGTGAAAAAAATGGAGGGAAATAGCAGTATGTATGTACTTGGAATTGACAGCGGATCTACATCCACCAATGCGGTGATCATGGATCAGGACAGAACGATCAAAGCATTTTCTGTGGTGCGTACCGGCGCCAAATCTGGAGAGAGCGCAGACAGAGTCTTAAAGGAGGTACTTGAGAAAGCGGGGCTGTCCAGGGCAGATATTGCCTGGATCGTATCTACCGGATACGGGAGGGTCAGCATCCCCTTTGCGGACGAGAATGTGACGGAGATCAGCTGTCATGGCAAGGGAGCCCATTATTTTAACCCAAAGATCCGGACGATCCTGGACATTGGCGGGCAGGACAGTAAAGCGATCCGTTTAAGCGAACAGGGGGAAGTCAAAGACTTTGTCATGAATGATAAATGCGCGGCGGGAACCGGGCGTTTTCTGGAAATGATCGCAAGGACTCTGGAGATCAGCCTGGACGAACTGGGAGCCATTGCCCTGACTTCCACGGAAAATATCGAGATCACCAGTATGTGTTCTGTTTTCGCTGAATCAGAAGTGATCTCTTTGATCGCCAATAATAAAGAAAAGAATGATATCGCAAACGGTGTCTGCGGCGCCATCGCCAACAAGGCATACGGTCTTTTGCGCCGGGTAGGGCTGGAGCCGGACTTTATGATGACAGGCGGTGTGGCCAAGAATCCAGGAGTGGTTCGGGCCGTGGAACAGAAGCTGGGAGCAAAGCTGTATATCTGTGAAGAGCCGGAGATTGTGGGCGCGACGGGAGCGGCCTTGTATGCGTTGGAACAGATCGCGCCGGACAGCGCAGATACAAATGTAAGTAAATAGTCTTGTGTCCGCGGAGACGGTGTGGTAATATATAAAACGTAGATTCTCCGGCAGGAAGCAGGAGAGAGGCGGCAGAAGCCGCGGACAAAAGCAGTATAGGCGTATAATAAAAATGTGAGGTAAAATAGAGATATCAGGAAGGTATCTGTTTTCAGAAGGAAACAGGTATCTTCTTTTTTGGAAAAATGAAGGAGGGGCAGATGACACTAGAAGAATTTTTTCAAGAAATCCCCAAGGCGGCAGTGGCTTTTTCTGGAGGAGCAGATTCGGCGTTTCTGCTGTACGCAGCCAAGAAATCCGGCTGTAAGATCCGGGCGTATTACATAAAGACGGTGTTCCAGCCGGATTTTGAACTGGAGGATGCCAAGAGGATCGCGAAAGAACTGGACATTCCAATGACGGTGGTGGATGTAGATATCCTGGCAGTCCATGAGGTGGGAAGAAATGGGCCGGATCGCTGTTATCACTGTAAGAAAGCGCTATTTACAGCACTTAGGCAGGCGGCGGAGGGAGAAGGATATTCCCTGATCCTGGACGGGACCAACGCCTCCGATGATGCCGGGGACAGACCGGGCATGAGAGCTCTGCGGGAACTGGGAGTCCGCTCGCCTCTGCGGGAATGTGGGATTACAAAAGGAGAGGTGCGCAGGCTTTCGCAAGAGGCGGGATTGTTTACTTGGAATAAGCCTGCCTATGCCTGCCTAGCGACCCGGATCCAGACCGGGAACAGGATCATCCCCGGAGACCTTGCTAAAGTGGAGCGGGCCGAGCAGGCCCTGGCGCAAATGGGATTTGCGGATTTCCGGGTGCGGCTGTTCCATGGAGCGGCCAAAATCCAAGTGACGGAAGGAGAGCTTCCGATATTGATGGAGAAACGGAAAAGGGTGACAGAGGCATTGGAGCAATGGTTTCCAGAAGTCCTGCTGGACCTAAGATCCAGGCAGGAATCCAGATAAGATGGAGATGGGAGGAAAAGAGTATGGATAATAAACGTGATATTTTGGAGCTGCTCCGCAAGGTGGCGGATAAATCTGTAACGCCGGAACAGGCGCTGCTGGACCTAAAGGAGGCCCCTTTTGAGGATCTGGACTACGCGAAGATCGATCTCCACCGCAGCGTCCGGCAGGGAGCGGCAGAAGTGATCTACGGAGAAGGCAAGACGAAAGAGCAGGTCCTGGGGATCACCAGGACCATGGGAGAAAAGGGCTGCCGGAATATCCTGGTGACCCGGATCAGCCGGGAAACGGCAGAATATCTGGCGCAGTCAGTTCCGGTCGAATACCACGAAGCTGCCAGACTCGGGATTGCGTTTCCTAAAGAGAGGATAAAACGGGGAAATATCGTGGTGGCTACTGGGGGGACCAGTGATATGGCGGTGGCGGAAGAGGCGGCTTTAACGGCAGAAGCCATGGGAAATCATGTGACCAGGCTGTACGATGTAGGGGTAGCGGGCCTTCACCGACTGCTGGCGAACCTGGATGTACTCATGCAGGCCCGGTGTGTGGTAGCAGTGGCGGGAATGGAAGGCGCCCTTGCTTCCGTGGTGGGAGGCCTGGTAGACTGTCCGGTGATCGCGGTACCCACAAGTGTGGGGTACGGAGCCAGCTTCGGAGGTCTGTCCGCCCTTTTGTCTATGCTCAACTCCTGCGCTTCCGGCTGCAGTGTAGTGAATATTGACAATGGATTTGGAGCGGGTTATCTGGCCAGCAGGATCAATCAGATGGAAGGGATCAAGGAGGAATAAAAGATGAAGACATTGTATATCGAATGTAATATGGGAGCGGCGGGAGATATGCTGATGGCGGCGCTTTATGAACTTTTGGAAGACCGGCGGGGATTCCTGGATCAAATGAACAGCCTGGGACTGCCGGGCGTCCGTCTGGAAGCGGTACCGGGAAAGACCTGCGGAATTGCCGGGACACATATGAAGGTTGCCATACATGGGGAAGAGGAGGGCCATACACACAGCCATGCACATGAACATGAACACATGCATGGACACACCCATGAGCACGGACATACCCATGAGCATGGACACCACCATCACCATGCGGCTCCGGGATATATTGGGACCTTGATCGAAGGCCTGAATCTTCCGGAAGAGGTAAAGAACCAGGCAAAAGACGTCTATGATGCGATTGCCCATGCGGAGGCAAAGGCTCACGGCTGTCCGGTGGGAGACGTTCATTTCCATGAGGTTGGAGCCCTGGATGCAGTGGCGGACGTGACGGGAGTCTGTTATGCCCTGTATCTTCTGAAACCGGAGCGGATCATCGTTTCTCCCGTCCATGTGGGGAGCGGAACGGTACACTGTGCCCACGGTATTATGCCGGTGCCGGCCCCGGCTACGGCAAATCTTCTTCAGGGAATCCCAAGCTATGGCGGAGAAGTCAAAGGAGAACTCTGTACTCCGACGGGAGCGGCGCTGCTTCGCTGTTTCGCGGATTCTTTTGGTCCTATGCCGCTGATGGAGTGCCAAGGCGTGGGGATCGGGATCGGAACCAAAGAGTTTGGCCAGGCCAACTGTGTGCGGGCATTTCTGGGAGAAGCGGCCGCGGCGGAAGATACTTCTAAAACGGAAGGAAAAGGAAGGCTGCCTGGAGAGCGGGCAGAGATGATAGAGCTGGTGTGCAATATTGACGACATGACGCCGGAAGCCCTTGGTTTTGCTTGTACCAGGATTCTGGAATCAGGCGCGCTGGATGTCTATACGGTTCCGGGGACTATGAAGAAAGGAAGACCGGGCCATGTGCTGACGGTGCTGTGCCGGCCGGAGCAGGAAGAAGAGATGGCCCGGTATATCCTGGCGGAGACGACGACCAATGGCCTGCGGGCGCGCAGGTGCGGGAAGTATTACCTGGCGCCGGAGATAGAAGAGGCAAAGACCAGATGGGGAACTGTAAAGATCAAGAAAGCCGCCGGATATGGCGCTGTCCATGTGAAACCGGAATATGAGGATGTGGCAAGGCTTGCAAGAGAGAACCAGATCCCCTATCAGCGGGTATGGGAAGAAGCTGTAAAAGCGTATGCAAAACAGGAGGAAAGATAGATGAGGCGCTGGATTGCGGCGGTATGCGCGGCTGTGTTGGTTCTGACTCTGCCTGCCGGCTGCCAGCCGGCAGGAGGGGCAGCTTCTGCGGAGAGCAGATCTGAGGATTCCGTGGTGATCGCGATGGATCCTAATTCGGAACCAGAGGCCGGTTTTGATCCTTCCTATGGGTGGGGAGCCGGAGAACACGTCCATGAACCGCTGATCCAGAGTACGCTGACGGTGACAAACGCAGATCTGACCATCGGTTATGATCTGGCGGAAGACTACAGTGTCAGCGAAGACGGACTGACCTGGAAGGTGGTGATCCGGGATGATGTGACATTTACGGATGGAGAACCTTTGACGGCAGAAGACGTGGCGTTTACTTACAACACTGTGAAAGAGTCCGGCTCTGTCAATGATTTTACAATGCTGGATCACGCGGAAGCGCTGGATGATACGACGGTGGCTTTCCATATGACGCGTCCATTTTCCATCTGGCCCTATACGATGGCGGTGGTAGGGATCGTGCCGGAGCACGCCTATGACAGTAAGACCTATGGGACGAATCCTATTGGATCTGGACGTTATATTTTAAAACAATGGGACAAGGGACAGCAGGTGATCTTGGAGGCGAATCCGGATTACTACGGCGAGGAACCAAAGATGAAGCAGGTAACGATCCTATTTATGGAGGAAGATGCGGCTTTCCTTGCGGCACAGTCTGGACAGGTAGACTTGGCTTATACGTCGGCGACGTACTCAGGAGAAGAAATAGAGGGATATACCCTTGCCTCTTATGACAGCGTGGACAACAGGGGATTTAATTTACCTGCGATTCCGGAAGGAAAAGATGGGGAAGGGAAGACGGTAGGGAACGACTTCACTTCAGACGTCTTGGTGCGCAGGGCGATCAATATAGGCGTAGACCGGCAGGAAATGATCGATCATGTATTAAATGGATACGGCACACCGGCCTATAGTGTCTGCGACCAGCTTCCCTGGTACAATGAAGCATCGGAAGTGGCGTATGACCCGGAGGGGGCGGCAAAGCTTCTGGATGAGGCGGGATGGATCCTGGGAGACGATGGAATCCGGGGAAAGGACGGCGTTAAGGCGGAACTGAACCTTCTTTATTCAAATGGGGATTCTGTGCGCCAGGCCCTGGCAGAGGATTTCGCGGATCAGATGGAAGAATTGGGGATTGCCTGCACCACGGAAGGCGTAGGCTGGGATACGGCTTATGACAGAGCGCAGTCCCAACCTCTTTTGTGGGGGTGGGGAGCCCATACTCCTATGGAACTTTACAACATTTACCATACCATAGACGGCAATGCGGTGAACGGGACGGATCAGGCCCAGTATTCGCCCTATTCCAATGAGACGGTGGATGGATATATGGATCAGGCGCTGGCAAGCGCCGATCTGGAAGAGTCCTACAAACTTTGGCAGAAGGCCCAGTGGGACGGAACGGCCGGAGTGACCCAGGAGGGAGATATTCCCTGGGTATGGCTGGTAAATATCGATCACTTATATTGGGTGCGGGATGGCTTAAAGGTGGCAGAGCAGAAAATCCATCCTCATGGGCACGGATGGTCCATCGTCAATAATGTGGACCAGTGGAGCTGGATACAAGAAGAGTAAAGGAGGAGCGGCGGTGAAGCATCGTCTTGGATTCGCGGGGAAAAAATTGATACGGATGGGCTTGCTGCTTCTGGGAGTGAGTATTGTGACATTTTTACTTATGTGCGCTTCTCCGCTGGACCCTCTTCAGACCAATGTGGGACAGGTGGCGCTTGGAACTATGAGCCAGGAGCAGGTGGAAGCGCTCCAGTCTTACTGGGGAATGGACACGCCTCCGCTGGAGCGGTATCTTGGGTGGCTGACAGATGTCCTGCGGGGAGACTTTGGAACTTCTCTCTTATATCGGCAGCCGGTGCTGGAGGTAGTGGGACAGAGACTTTCCAGTTCTTTCTGGCTGCTGTTGCTCTCCTGGATGATCTCAGGTGTTCTTGGAGTGTTCCTGGGAGCGCTGGCAGGAGCGTTCCGTGGCCGTCTGCCGGATAAGCTGGTTCGGGGATACTGCCTGGTCATTTCCAGTACCCCTTCTTTCTGGCTGGCGATCCTTTTGCTTCTGGTTTTCGCGGTCTGGCTGGGGTGGTTCCCCATTGGGTTTGCGGTACCGGCTGGAGTGGAAGCGTCCGCGGTGACAGCGGCTGAAAGGATCCGGCACGCAGTTCTTCCGGCCTTGACCTTGAGTATTACAGGGGCAGCCAATATTGCGCTCCATACCAGAGAAAAGATGGCGGATGTATTGGAATCAGACTATGTGCTTTTTGCCCGCGCAAGAGGAGAAGCTTACAGGTCAGTGGTCGTCCGGCATGGTCTGCGGAATGTGCTGCTTCCGGCAATGACGCTCCAATTTGCCTCCCTTAGTGAGATTATTGGGGGATCAGTCCTGGCAGAACAGGTGTTTTCTTATCCGGGGCTTGGACAGGCCGCGGTGGCTGCGGGCCTTGGAAGTGATCTTCCTCTGTTCCTGGGAATTACAGTGATCACAGCAGCCATTGTTTTTGGCGGAAATCTGATCGCGGATCTGCTTTATGGAATCGTGGACCCCAGGATTCGAAGGGGGGCTGCGAGAACATGATGGAACGGCAGGGAAATCAAAGAAAAAAAGCGATCTGGTTTCTGGCGGCGGCAGTGTGCGTGCTGGCAGCGGTAGTCATTTCCGGGATAATGCTTACCGAGGGGGCTGTGGAAACGAATTTTGCGGAGAAAAATCAAATGCCATCCCTGGATCATTTGTTTGGCACAGACTGGATGGGCCGGGATATGCTGGCCAGGACGCTGGCCGGACTTTCCTTAAGTATACGGATCGGGCTTTTGACTGCCGGAATAAGCGCGGTCCTGGCGCTGGTGATCGGAACGGGGGCGGCCCTTCTTGGCCGGAAGGCGGATGCCTGCATTTCCTGGTGTATCGACCTGGTAATGGGAATTCCGCATATCCTGCTGGTCATGCTGGTTTCCATAGCCTGCGGCCGGGGATTTTTCGGAGTGACAGCCGGGGTGGCGCTGACGCACTGGCCTTCCCTTTCCAGACTGATCCGGGGAGAAGTGCTGCAGCTTCGGGGCGCGCCTTATATCCTGGCGGCAGAAAAGCTGGGCGCCTCCCGGCCGCAGATAGCTGTGAGGCATCTGTTCCCTCACTTGTTCCCCCAATTTCTGACGGGGACAGTCCTTTTGTTTCCGCATGCGATCCTGCATGAGGCGAGTGTAACATTTCTGGGGTTTGGTCTGTCATCGGAACAGCCGGCGATCGGAGTGATCTTGTCGGAGAGTATGCAGTATCTGACCACAGGCAGATGGTGGCTGGCCCTATTTCCCGGAGGAGCTCTGGTGCTGGTAGTAATTATGTTTGCCATGCTGGGGGAGCGGGTGAGAAGGATTTTAGATCCGGCCAGCGTCCATGAGTAAGGGGGAGAACAGATGGAAAGCAAGAGAGAACCGATCTTAGAGGTGAAACATTTATCCATTTCTTTTACACAATATACACAGAGAACGAAACGCCGGACACTGCAGACGATCCGCGATCTGTCCCTGCAAGTCCTGCCAGGCCAGGTGGTGGCTGTGGTGGGAGCCAGCGGTTCGGGGAAAAGCCTGCTGGCCCACGGGATTCTTGGAATCCTTCCTTATAACAGCCGGATGGAAGGGGAGGTCTTCTATGAGGGAAAGCCTTTGACTGCCCGCCGGATAGAAGAACTGCGGGGGCGTGAGATCACTTTGGTCCCCCAGGGAGTGACGTATCTGGATCCTTTGATGAAGGTGGGGCCGCAGCTCTGGCGGGGAAAGAAGGATCCGGCTGTACAGAAGCGGTTCCGGGAAGCACTGGAGCGATATGGACTGGGACCGGAGATAGAAGACAGGTATCCCTTTGAACTGTCTGGCGGTATGGCCAGAAGAGTGCTGATCGCCTCGGCGGTGGCGGAGGGACCAAGACTGGTGATCGCCGATGAACCTACTCCTGGGCTGGATGAGGGGACGGCCCGCAGAATTCTGGGGCATTTCCGGGAGATGGCAGATGATGGGGCGGGGGTGCTTTTGATCACCCATGATCTGAGGATGGCTCTGTCGGCAGCTGATCGGATCGCGGTGTTTTACCAGGGGGAAACCATTGAAGAAGCGGGGCCGGAAGATTTCAAGGATGTGGAAAGACTGAAGCATCCCTTTACAAAGGCTTTATGGCATGCCATGCCGGAACATGGATTTGGGGTGGAGGAAAACGATGGATTTAGTAGCGGAGAACCTAACATTTTATTATCGGGGAAGAAAGAAGCAGCCCGTATTGGAACATGTGGATCTGACCATCCGGCAAGGGGAGAGAGTGGGCTTAAAGGCGCCCAGCGGCCGGGGGAAGACAACGCTTTGTAAACTTTTGGCCGGCTATGAGCGGCCAAAGCAGGGAAGGGTCCTGGCAGGCGGAACAGATGTCATGGAATACAAGGGAGTCTGTCCCGTGCAGATGATCTGGCAGCATCCGGAGATGGCGGCAGATCCGCTTCTGCGTCTGGGAGAGAGTATGAGGCTGGCAGGTTTGACAGGAGAGAAGCTGGCGGAACGGATGGAACAGTTGGGAATCCGGGAAGAATGGATGAGCCGCTTCCCGTCGGAACTGTCAGGGGGAGAATTGCAGAGATTTTGTCTGGCCCGCGCGCTTAGGCCGGAGGTAAAGTTCTTATTATGTGACGAGATTTCAGCTATGCTGGATCTGGTGACCCAGGCCAGGATCTGGCGGTTTCTGCTGGAAGAAGCAAAGGAGCGGGAACTGGGCCTTCTTGTGGTCAGCCATGACGAGGCGCTCCTTAGGCAAGTGTGCACCCGCCTGATCGCTTTGCCGGAAACGAAAAGAAACGAAGAATCGTATTGTGATTGAAAATCCCGGATGACAGGGGTATACTGTTAGTGAAAAAACATAAAGGAGATGTCTTATATGTTAAATGAGAAAGTTGCCCAATTATTAAACACCCAGGTAAACAAAGAGTTCTATTCTGCGTATCTGTATTTGAGTTTTGCTAATTTTTATAAAGAGCAGGGATTAGACGGCTTCGCCAACTGGTATCAGATCCAGGCGCAGGAGGAACGGGATCACGCAATGCTGTTTGTTCAGTATATGCAGAATAATGATGTGCCGGTTGCCTTTGAGGCGATCGACAAACCTGACGCTTCACTGAAAGACAAAATGGATCCTTTAAAGGCCGGATATGAACATGAGCAATATGTCACCAGCCTGATCCATGGAATCTATGAGGCGGCATATGAGGTGAAGGATTTCCGGACCATGCAGTTTTTGGACTGGTTTGTTAAGGAACAGGGAGAAGAAGAGACGAACGCAAGCGATCTGATCAAGAAGATGGAGCTTTTTGGCGGAGATGCCAAGAGCCTTTACATGCTGGATCAGGAATTAGGCGGCCGCGTTTATGCGGCTCCATCGCTGACGCTCTAGTAAGAAAAGCCGGAGCGGCAGCGACGGCTGCCATTAAGGAGGACGACATTGATGATGGGGCTAAAGAACTATGATAATCTATATCGTCTTTATTTGAGGAGCCGGAAAAAGCAGCGAATAGCTTTTTTTATCTGTCTGGCGCTTTTTATTCTGTCCGCTGCGACCTTTATAATTGATGGATTTCCGTTTGAAGTGTCGTTGATTATGATGGCAATGATTTTTCCCGCGATTCTGTTCGGTATTATCTTGCTGGTCTCAAGAAGCAGAACTCTAAAAAGCATGGAGACTTTTTCTCCATCACAGCTTACCGCGATCAACAGAGAAATCCCATCCTGTCCCATGTATGAAGGCCTGTTTGCTGCCAGCGAGGCTGTTGTGGGAACTAAGCTTGGAGGGCTTCAGCTTGTGCCTGTAAAAAATGTCCTGTGGGTCTATACCAATGTAACGGTAGAAAAGTTGAATGGAATCATTCCGATTTATAAATATACAGCCCTGATCCTTGCGGACAGGGATCATAAGCAGTATAGTTTCCGGATTAAAAACGATCAAAAGGCTTTCTTTTTCATCCAGTCAGAATTGCTGAAGAGCCGTCTGGATCTTGTGTTCGGCTATGAGCGCGGCATGGATGATATTTATAAGAATGATATCAACCGTTTGATTTCTTTTAGTTTGGAATGTGCTGAAAAAAGACGGCGGGAATGGGGGATTTGAATATGGATACGGCTTATTTGGATACAATGCCGGAGGTTAAAAACCGATTTAAGGCGGAACTGCTTCCGGGAGAAAAAGTAGTCTTTACAGCAAAGATGCTGGGATTTTTTTCTGATTCCGGTCACCTTCTCGGAGCGGATAAATCCCGTTTTACTATGACCAACCGAAGAATCCTTGCAGATAACGGACAGGGAATATGGATTACAGACATTGCAGAGGACGTTGTGGATATGCGCAGGGAGGAACGCGGTAAATTCCTGATGAAGGAAGTCTATATAAAGGTTACAATGAACAAAGAAGTGACATATGGAATCGGCATCCATAAATTAAGCGGTTATCGGTTTGGTTTCCGCAAGAAGGATATGGCAGCGTTTGAGGAGATTATCAGACGCATGTAAAATTGGGATGATCTGATCTTTTTGAGACGGAAAAAGAACATATACGCCTAAATAAAACCGCGGCAGAGAGGAATCTTTGCCGCGGTTCTGTTTAAAGCAAAGAATCAGATTAAGAAGTTGACTGTTTTTGTGTAATATTACATAAATTATTGCATAATTTGCAAAAAAATTGTATAATATTGATCAGAAAAAAGGAAAGAGAGGATTCGCTATGAAGCAAAATACCATGTTAGCAATGATTTTGGCTGGCGGAAGAGGTTCACGTCTGCATGAGCTTACGAATAAAGTGGCAAAACCGGCTGTTTCATATGGCGGAAGGTATAAGATCGTGGATTTCCCATTGAGCAATTGCGCAAACAGTGGAATTGATATTGTGGGTGTCCTTACACAATATGAATCTATTCTTCTGAACAGTTATGTAGCTGCCGGACGCCGCTGGGGGCTGGATGCGAAAGAAAGCGGTGTGTTTGTGCTGCCGCCCCGTGAAAAGGCGGATACAGACCTGGATGTTTACCGGGGAACTGCAGACGCGATATCGCAAAATATCGATTTTATCGATACATATGCGCCAGAATATGTGCTGATCCTGTCCGGTGATCATATTTACAAGATGAATTACGCAAAGATGCTTGCGGAGCACAAGGAAAGGAAGGCGGATGCGACGATCGCCGTTATTGAAGTGCCGATGCGGGAGGCCAGCCGTTTTGGTATCATGAATACGAATGAAGACGGACAGATCGTAGAGTTTGAAGAGAAACCGGAGCATCCAAAGAGCAACTTGGCTTCTATGGGAATCTATATTTTTGACTGGAAGCTTTTGAGAAAAATGCTGACGGCAGATATTAAGGATCCGGATTCCAGCCATGATTTTGGAAAGGATATCATCCCGCAGATGCTGGCGGATGGACGCAATCTGTACGCCTATAAATTTAAGGGATATTGGAAAGACGTAGGAACCATAGATTCTTTGTGGGAAGCAAATATGGATCTGCTGGACAAGAACAATGAACTGGATCTAAATGACTCTACCTGGAAGATTTATACAGAAGATGTAACTGCCCTTCCTCAGTATATCGGTCCGGAAGCCAAGATCAAACGCGCGTTTATCACACAAGGCTGCATCATTGAAGGAGAAGTAAGGAACTCTGTACTGTTTACAGGGGCTAAGATCGGTCCGGGGGCCAAGATCATCGACAGTGTTCTGATGCCGGGCGTGGAAGTGGAAGAAGGAGCCATAGTGCAGCGCGCGCTGGTAGCTGATGGAGTTAAGATCGGAAAAGAAGCGGTCGTCGGCACGGCGGACAGCGAGCATATTGAACTTGTGTCAAAACGAGTAAAGGGGGTAGAGTAGTATGCCGAAAGCATTTGGAATCGTTAATTTTGCCGGAAATCATATCCGAGTGGAAGGCCTTCAGCCTTATCGTCCGGTAGGCGCGTTTTCCTTCCTGGGCAGATATCGGGTCATCGACTTCCCAATCTCTAATATGAGCAACAGCGGCATAGATAATATCCAGGTATACATCCGGAGAAAACCTCGATCGCTGATCGAACATCTGGGAACAGGGCGTCATTATAATATCAACTCCAAACGCGGGAAGCTGCATATTCTGTTTTCTGAAAATGGAATGGAAAATGATATCTACAATAATGATATCGCGGCATATATGGAAAACATAGAGTGTATTGAAAGTACTCATTTTCCATATGTGGTCATCGTCCCAAGTTATATGATCTATACTATGGATTACAGCCAGCTTTTGCAGGAGCATATTGACTCCGGGGCAGATATTACCTTGCTTTATCATTCGGTAGACAACGCGAAGGAAGCCTATTTGAGCTGCAGTTATCTGAACTTGAACCGGCAGAAAGGCGTTCTGTCTATTGAAGCGAATCGAGGAAGCGCCAAGAACAGAAATATTTTTATGGATACCTATGTTATGAAGAAGGAATTATTCCTGGAACTGATCCAAAAGGCGCATAAACTGTCTTCTATGTATACACTTGCGGATATTGTAAATCAGCAGTGCAGCGAACTGGACATCCGGGGTGTGTCGCATAGAGGGTTCTTTGCCTCGATCACAGATTTTGAGAGTTATTATAATGCGAATATCTCTCTGATCAATTTTAAAACAGCACAGACGTTGTTTACTGATGATTGGCCGATCTATACAAGAACCAATGACTCTTGTCCGACCCAATACTTTGAGACCGCGGATGTAAAGAATTCTGTTGTTTCAAATGGCTGCCTGATCGAAGGCACGATCAAGAACTCCATTATTGGACGAGGCTGCGAGATCAAGAAAGGCGCTGTTGTGAAAAACTGCGTAGTGCTGCCTGGAGCGACCGTTGGGGCAGATGTGCACGCGGAAAATCTGGTGGTGGATAAACACGCGAAACTGATCCATGTAAAAGAAGTTGTGGCGGAGAAAGAACATCCGGGTTATATCCGTCGGGGAGATACTCTGTAAAGACGGATTTGTTGAGAGAAGAACCGCGCGCATAGGCCGGGAGGGATGGCGAAACTTGAACCATCTCTCCCGGCCTATATGCGTGGCTTTTTTTCGGCAAATTCCCATTTAACTATCTAATCCTCAAAAACCATTGATTTTTCAAGGCTTCACGCCTGTTT
>OGXS01000094.1_pt1 | contig 88344 bp, 71 predicted proteins | sample 1576371 | NCBI WGS metagenome assembly OGXS01 (sample SAMEA3541475, study PRJEB24748) | human gut metagenome | biome: human gut; feature: human-associated habitat; material: faeces | place: China | collected 2012
TGTTTCTGGTAATCACTCGGATAGATGCGAACCTTCAATCCATAATGATATTCTAGCTGTGCCATTGACTTCATTTTTTCACCTCCTTTAATTGAATTATATCATCAGCTAATGACCATAACGATTGAGGTGTTCTTAATGGCAAAAGAAAAGATTCAAGACGATGTTTATACTCGCCGTTATATCTATAATTTCCATTACCATTTAATCTGGGTAACTAAGTATCGCCACCAGACTTTTTCAACTAAGGAACTGGTAGACGAAATGAAAGACATATTGCGAATGGGGTGTGTCAATAATTTTGTGTAAAAAGGGATCTTCCTCTGCGTATGATGAAGCCTGATTTTTAAAACATTGCGTCAAGCGTGTCCTTACAGCTGGTAAATCCAGTGCGGGTCCGGCGTATTCTGGACACGTTCTGATCGTTATAGGTCGCTACCTGCGTCATGACGAAGCGATCCAGGGCATCTTCATTGGGAAACTGCTCTGTCTTGTCGATCTGACGCTTGAGCTGCTTGTTAAAAGACTCAATTACGTTCGTGGTGTAGATCGTGGAGCGGATTGCCTCGGGAAAGTCGTAGAACGTAAAGAGCCCGCTTAACTCAGCCAGCTGCTCAACCCGCTTATAACGCTTCTTCCAGTGCTAGATGAAGTCGTTGAGCTTTTGACGAGCCGCGGGGAGATCCTTGGCCTTGCGAATCTCTTTAAACTCACCGACGACATCACCACGGTCACCTTTGCGAACGTAGCCGTAAAGATTACGCTCAAGGTGAACCCAGCACCGCTGAAACTTGGCCTGGGGGTAGTTTCGCTCAATGGCGCCTTGGAGTCCGACCATACCATCGGCGATAAACAGCTGAATGTCAGTGATTCCCCGCTGGCGCAGTCCGCTAAGCAGCTCCGACCAGACGACCCCGTTTCCCGTTAGGGCGATACAGTAGTCCAGCACCTCCTTGGTCCCATCACTGCGAATACCGATTGCGATATTGACTGCCTCTCGCTCAACGGTATCGCGGCGTAGCGGAATGTAGGTCGCGTCCAGGAAGACACAGACGTACTGCGACTGCTTGAACTTCCGGGTGTGGAACTCTTCGACCAGGCTCGCTGTCTGTTTGGTAATGTTGGACACCGTCGCTGGCGAATAGTACTGGCCATACATCTTCTCGATCAGTTCGGCGATTTCCCGCGTCGTAATGCCTTTGGAATACATCATGATGATCGTTTCTTCAAGCGTTGAGGTATGGCGTGCATAGGGCTCAAACAGGGCATTCTTAAACAGCCCCAGCCGATCGCGTGGCGTTTTGACGGTGAGATTGCCAAGCGTTGAGTCAAAGGCCCGGTTATAGTAGCCATTGCGATAGTTTTGCTGCCCATCCTGACCAGTCCGTTCGTAAGGCTCATAGCCCAGTACGGCCGTCATCTCATTTTGCAGGAACTGATTAACGGCATCTTCAACCTGGGCCCGAAACAGTTCTTTTAAAGCCGAATCGTCATCTGCCAGTAGCGCGGTAATGATATTTTTGATAGAATCTTCCATGGGGAAAGCCTCCGTATTCTGATTGGTTTAAGCAGTTCAATCATACGGGGAGGGCTTTCCCTTTTTCAATTTCTCTTTTAAATTTACACAAACAATTTTACACTCCTTAATGTTTGGCGAATTTAATATTCACTTACCTACTTCCGGTCCAAAAACGAAGAATAGTAGGTAAATCCAGTCCTATAAGCTGCTCAAGATTCGATTTTCTTCACAAACAAGCCTGCTTGAAAGCATCAACGCCCGATCATTTACTTTATCATCAAATGACAGCCAAGCCACGTTAAGCCCTAGCCAAATCTCAGGCTACACTTGCCAAAATCACGTCAATTACCCGTGCAGTTTTCGTTTTTGATGTAATGCGACCGGCTTGCTTTGATTATTTCCTGGGAAAACCAAAGCCCGTTACCAAAAAGATCACGCATGCCCGTTCAAGCACCGTGATCTCATTTTTATTGATGAAGCATCTTTTCTGCCAAAGCAAAGTTGCCCAGCGTTGCCGAACCATTGCCAGGAACGCTTGGATTCGTGATGTATTCTTCCAGATCGCCGACTTCCAGATAGCCATTGTAGAGCTGTCTGAACTGATTGCGAACCTTTTCCATAAAGTGTGGTCGTGAAACGCTGCCACCAAAAATCACGCGGGCGGGCCGCAGAATTGACGTTGCCTGCATTACTGCCTGAGCAGCATAATAAGCCATAATGTCCCAGACATGATCATCGTCGCTTACGTCTTCACCTCGCTTACCAAGGCGTGCTTTAAAGGTCGGACCGCACAGCAGGCCTTCCAGACAGTCGCCATGATAAGGACAGATCCCCGTAAAGTTCAGATCGTCAGGATGCCGCTTTACCAAGACATGCCCCATTTCCGGTGCCCCAACGCCGCCAATAAAGTGACCATCTTGAATTGCTCCGGCCCCAACGCCAGTCCCAATCGTATAGTAGACCAGGTCGGCTTTAGGCAGCTGATCCTTTAGATTGACGTATTCTCCATAAACCGAGCCATTAACGTCGGTTGTAAAGTAGATTGGCAGGTTTTGTCCCAGCCCACGCTTCAGCATTCCGATAAAATCACAGTTTGACCACTTGATCTTTGGCGTATCGGTAATGTAGCCATATTTAGCCGAATGCTTGTCGATATCGATCGGTCCAAAGCTGGCAACGCTCATTGCCTGCATTTCCGGATATTTTTTGAAGAATGCAATACAGTTGCCAATCGTGGTTGCTGGGTCAATCGTGGGGAAGATTGCCTTATCGATTACCTCATAATTTTCATTGCCAACTGCACAGACAAATTTGGTCCCGCCGGCTTCAATACTACCAAGTATCATAAAATTAATCCCTCGCTCGTTAAAATTGTCCTATTATTGTTATTCGTTTATCAATAATAACGCTTTCTTAATTAATCAACAAGTTTTTCCGGTTTTTTTCAAGATTTCATTGACTTTAACTAAATGATCATTTAGTATGATTAACATGAGAGAAAAAGACCAATCTAAAAAAGCTAAAATTATCCAAGCCGTTTTTGAAATCGTGGATCGTGACGGTCTCGCAGGGCTGTCATTTGGTAAAATTGCCAAATGGGCCGGCATCAGTTCCGGCACCCCTTATGTGTACTACCGCGATAAAACGGACATGCTCTCACAGATCTATGTTGCTGCTAAACAGCAGCTGGAATCCGGGCTGGACGAACAGCTGGCCCAAACCGACTCAACTAAAGAACAACTAATCACCTGCCTGGAGTATTTTGCTCGGCAGTATATAAAATATCCTCTGCAGGCCAACTACATCATGGCCATTCATGCCGCTCCCGAATTGATTACGCCAACTGCCAGGCAGGAAGGCGCCTCGTTTACCAACAGTCTGAGCGGACTATACTGCCGTCTGTGCAAAGAAAGTCAAGCAGCAGTCGTTGGCGACCAGTTTCTGGTTGGCGCCCTGCTGCTGGGACCAATCATGTGGCTTTTGCGTCAGGCAAAGCTCAACAATACGCAAGTCGACGATGCCAAGATCAAAAGAGTCGTCCGCATTTCGGTTAATGGCTTGTTTTCACGAAACTAGTTTATGAAAGGGAATTGCCAATGATTAAATTTTACTTTCACACAAATAATCCTGCCAAACGGCGCGCGGAAAAATGGCTGACCAAGCATGGCCTTGACTTCCAATCCCGCAACCTGAATAAAGATCCTTTAACGCGCGATGAAGTTCTCCAATTACTGGAACTCTCGCCCGATGGCACTGAAACGCTGGTATCCGAACGTTCCAAGGCAACCAAAGAACTTTACGCCAAACATCCTGCGCCAACGATGAATCAGCTGATTGATGCCATTCAAGAAACACCACAGATCCTTAAAAGTCCGCTAATCGTCAGTGGCCACAAAATGCTGACGGGTTTCAATGCTGATAAGATGGGGGTTTTGGTTCCTCATCAGCAGCGGCGCCTGGAACTGTCGCAACTCTTGGGCAAGCTTAACGGTCGCGGCTCAAGTCAAGCCATGCAGCTGGCCTACAATTAGCCTCCAACCTTGTCTCAACCGATGAGATGAGGTTTTTTTAATCTTAAAAAGCGGTGCCGTCCTCACCTCGGGACAGCACCGCTTTTATTTACGACTCTCGTTAGGCTGATTGCATGATCGTTCAAGTAAATAAAGCGATCTAGAATCGAAGCCCTTTTGGATAAAAGTTTTTAAGCGTTTGACCAACCAGCTTGCCCCAGCCGCAGACATGCCCCTGACAAACCAGCAGCTGCCAGCCAGGCTCGCCACTCAGCTGTAGCGTATCGCCATGCACGTATTGGCGCCACTGATCAAGCGTAATCGACAAGACATGGTCGGTATCCGTGGGCTGACTGGCTAAGGCCCAAGCCAGCGCGGGTTCAAATCGATTCTTTTTAAACGTTCCCAAATGCAGTCCCGGCCGCAGAATGGTCATCTGCGCGATTTCATCGATTCCCTTTGGCAGATCATAAAGCTGGTCACCATAAGTCAGCAGCTGATTAGCTTGATAGCTGGGCATTGTCTGAGCAGCAAACTTTTCAAATAAGGTTCGCTGCTCTTTGGTAATCGAATTATGGTTAGCGCGCTGCTTGCCCTTTTTCTTGCTTTTCTTTTTAGCTGATACCGGCATCACTGAACCGCCCTGCAAACGGAATTTAGCAATAAAATGGCCCTCGCCTTGGATATGATGCGGGAACAGACGCACGGCACGACTTAATTCAGGATTGCCGTCTGCCCATTCTGGTCGGCCATCATCCATGCCGACATACTTCTTAATCGGCTCCATGGTCAGATCATAGTTGTCCAACAGCCAGGCCGCGTTTTGCTCATCTTCTTCCGGGGCAAACGTGCAGGTGGAATAAACCAGCGTGCCCCCCGGTTTCAGCATTTTCATAGCTGAGCTTAAAATCTTGCGCTGACGATTGGCACATTCACTTGGATAATCCGGCGTCCAATACTCAATTCCAGCCGGCTCTTTGCGAAACATTCCCTCACCAGAACAAGGCGCATCCACTAAAATTCGATCAAAAAACTGCGGAAACTGTTTTTCAAGGTCAGCTGGGCTCTCATTCATCACGACTGCATGCCGAGTTCCCCAGCGTTCAAGATTTTCAGCTAGGATATTGGCCCGCTTGCGAAAGATCTCATTGGCAACCAGCAGACCCTCATCATGCATTTTGGCGATTAAATGCGTACTTTTACCACCTGGGGCCGCGCATAGATCCAGCACACGCTCACCCGGCTGCGGATCCACGACCTCGCCAACGTACATGGCGCTGGGTTCCTGGCTGTATACCCAACCGGTAACGTGATCCAGCGACTTGCCATCAACCTTGCCAAACCAGCCATTTTCAACATATTCAATCTTGCCTGACGCTGTTTTCAACGTGGCATCCGGCTGGCCGTTTTTTAAAGGATTGGTACGAAAGCCACTGCAGCTTGGCTGATCAAACGCGGCCAAAAACGCATCGGCCTCATTACCTAACAGCTGACGGTATTTTTCAATAAAAGCAGTTGGTAGTTTCACAAAAAAAGCTCCTCGTCATAAAATATCCTTATTATTATAGCATTATTCTATCGCCAAAGCCGTTAGATGGAGCTTACGAGTTAAAACGTCAACCTTTGAGTCATACAGCGCCTGGATAAACTCATCATCCTCAGCGTCATAATAAAGATACTGTCCTTTTTCGTTTGCCAATAATTCAATCAGAACACGAATGGCCCGACCATTGCCCTCGCGAAACGGATGCAGGTAGTTCAGCTCGTCCAAAAGCTTGGCGTATGCGGCTGTCTGTGGTCGTGACTGCTGTTTTAAAGCGGTAATCTCAGCATTGACCGAGCGAATGCCATTGTCAAAAACGTTCGGCGGCAAAAACAACGTCTGCTGCTTGGTCAGATTATAGTTGCGCAGCTCGCCGGCCCAGTCGTATAGATCGCCAAACAAGGCCCGGTTGATCCGGCATAGATCGTCAACACTGGCTATCTTAAAGCCGCGCTGCAGTATTCTAAGGCCTACCAATGACCCTTGAATAAACTCATGCTCATCAAGATCCGCTTTATCATGAATGCCCAGCTTATTTTTTAAGGTACCGTTTGGATTTAAAAAAGTATGAGCTAAGGCCTGCTCATCCGTGATCGCCGGCTTAGCAACCGGAACCCGCCAATGCCGCAGCTGATTCAATTGTGCGTCTAATTCAGGCTGCGGGTGATCATATGCATCAGCCAGTACCCGTATCTGCTCATCGGTTGGTTGCCAGCCTTCCATGGCACTGTTGGCAACCGTCACTGCCAGTAGCTGAAACTTGCGCGGATTGCGAAACTCAACGCCGCCAATATGATGCGTCTTGCGATTAATCAAAGCCGTCATGTTGCCATCTTCCCTTCTGAATCTAATTAAGCCAATTGTAGCGCGCTCGTTGGCCATCAAACAATGATTTCAAACATTAAAAGCTAATTGTCTTACTGCTGTTGAATAATTTGCCTTTCATAGTCGATCATCGATATAATTTAAGCAGACACTTTTTGCGAAAGGAATTTTTTAATGAAGCAGCATCTTATTGCCATCGATCTGGATGGAACCACGCTCAACAACCAGTCTAAACTGACGCCGACAACGATCAAAACTCTGCAGACGCTCAGCCGGCAGGGACATCTGGTCTCAATCGTTACTGGCCGACCATATTTGATTTCTGGTCACCTCTACGATCAGATTGGACTCAAAACGCCAATGATCAACTTTAACGGCGCCTTGGGTCATATTCCGCATCGCAAGTGGGCCGGCGAATACGCGGTCAACGTTACTCGCGAGATGACGCTCGATCTGTTGGCGCATAAACAGGAATTAGGAATCAAAATGGTAATTGCCGAGGATAAATATCACGTCTGGGCTGACCATCCCAGCAGCGATCTGCCCGAATTTCTGCCTGCTAAACTGGCTCCCGAACAGATTCTTAATGAGCATAACCTAAACAACGATCCAATCGCCTTAACGATTCAGTTTGATCCCGCCAAAAAAGATGCGATTTTAAATGCCGTGGATCAAAAATATGGCGATTTCGTTGAACCACGCGTTTGGGGCGGCCCCTATTCGATTATGGAGCTGATTCGGCGCGGTACGCACAAAGAAGCTGGGCTGCGTCACCTAGTCAAGGAATATCAGCTCAGTCCTGATCAGATCATTGCATTCGGCGATGAGCACAATGATGCCGAAATGCTCAGCTATGCCGGTCGTGGGGTTGCCATGAAAAATGCCGTTGACGATATCAAGCAGATTGCTGATGACGTAACGCCGCTTGACAACGATCATGATGGCTTGGCTAAATATCTGCAGGATTATTTCCATCTCGATGCGGCTAAACTGCAGCTGGCAGAATAAACAATCATTCCAATGCGTACACGTAAAAACAGCGTTGCTTTAAGCTATCAAAGCTTGCGGCAACGCTGTTTTATTTTGAATGCCAATCTTATTTCCCGGGAAATCGAATCAGACGGTTGCAATAAAATACTAGTCTTTCTTGATCCAATTAATGGGAATCCGCTTGATATCAAGATCGCGCGGCGTCAGTTTTTCCTTGGTATGACCCAAAGTAATCGCAAAACAAGGCGTCATCCCCGCTGGAATTACCGCTTTCGGCAGCGATGCCAGGCAGGCCATGTTATAGTTAGCGGCCAAGCCTTCATTTTCAGCTGCCAGCTCCATGTTATGCACGATGATTCCGGCATCGATAAACTCCAGCTGACCCGGATCTGGTGATGAGACAACGATCAAGGTCGGCGCTTGATAGATATTTTGAATCTGCTTTAGTACCTTAGGATCTTGAATCACCGTCAGCCGATGATTGCGGTATTTTCCCAAGCCGACTGGACTGGTTTCCGCGGCCAATAGAATCGGCTGCAGCTCTTCACTGGTCAGCGGCTGATCATCATATTTGCGAAAGGCCCGTCGCGACTGTAATAAATCCATCAATTCCATTTGGATCATCCCCCTTGCTAAGCTCTTGATTGTCTACGTTTAGTTTAGCACCGATTTTACTGGCTGATTGATATCAAGGCCAAAACATTTGGACAATTATATTCATTAATGCTACATTGGCAGAATCTGTTTGCCTGGCGTAATTAAGCAGTTGATCTATCCCACCAGTACTTCAGCTGCGATTTGATCATCGTTTTATTTTAGCAGTCGGCCACAACCAAATATAAAAATTCCCCGCGCCATTTTTTCAGCGGGGAATTGATTTTCACCAATCTGATTTAAAATCGACCTTTTTAAACCCGTATCGTTATGACGAGCTTGCTTAACCAGCCGATTTGAAAACAATCCAATAAAAATGGCCCGCGAAATGAATTCGCAGACCATGTTGAGAGAGAGAATTTTGATTCAAAACGAACTTTTAATTAGTCGAGCTGAGCCTTAATTGCTTCCAACGTAACGTCCTTGGTTGCGTCAAAGCGAATGTCGGCATCATCAAGTCCGGCACCGATACCGATTGAGAGCTCGCCAGCATCGTTAATGGCTTGAACACCGGCTTGAGCATCTTCCAGACCTGCCACGTTGGCAACAGGCAGGTTCATCATTTCAGCAGCTGCGATGTAGATGTCAGGAGCTGGCTTACCATGCTTAACCGAAGCTGGGTTGACGATCCCATCAAAGTAGTCGCTTAGCTTCAAGTACTTCAATACCTTAGGCGCGTTCTTGGAAGCTGATGCCAGTACCATTTGATATCCCTTGGCACGAATATCGTCCAAGAAAGCCTGCATGCCTGGCAGAACATCAGCTGGCGTCAAGGTTTCAACCAAACGCAGGTAGTTGTCGTTCTTTTCAGCAGCCAGGGCTTCCTTTTCAGCTTGCGTGTAGTCGTTTTCGTGACCACCCGCCTTTAAGATCAGCTCCAGCGAATCCATCCGGCCAACGCCCTTCAGACTTTCCTGCAGTTCTGGCGTCCAAGTCGTTCCTACCTTGTCGGCTAATTGATGCCAGGCTTGCGTGTGGAAACGGGCCGTGTCGGCAATAACGCCGTCCAGGTCAAAGGCAAAACCCTTCAGATCTTCAAACTTCATGTAAAATGCCTCCTACTTCAGTTCCAGATCCTTACCAGCCAAGTCAATGGTCAGTGGTTCACCGGATACCAGTGATACGTGCGTGCCTTCCTTGTCAACCAGCACCTTGATGACGCGGCCACGGAAGACCTGCGTGAATTGGTATGAATCCCACTTCTTAGGCAGGAATGGTGCATAGTGCAGCTTGCCTTCACGAATCCGCATGCCAGCAAAGCCTTGCACGATATCCAGCCAGCTACCAGTCATCGAAGTAATGTGCAGACCATCGGAAGTGTCGTTGTTGTAGTTGTCCAGGTCAAGACGAGCAGAACGGTCATACAGTTCAACGGCCTTGTCTTCGTAACCCAGGTCAGCAGCGATGATGGAGTAGATCGATGGCGACAGACTTGATTCGTGAACCGTGTATTGTTCGTAGAAGTCAAAGTTGTGCTTCTTTTCTTCTGGCGTAAAGTCGTCGATGAAGTCCCAGATACCTTGGATAACGTCACCTTGCTTAACGTATGGCGAACGCAGGATCTTGTCCCATGACCAGTGTTGGTTGATTGGCAGCTGGTCGCTTGGAATGTCGGCAACCGGCTTCAGATCCTTGTCCAAGAAGCCATCGTTTTCAGGGAAGATGTCACGTTCCTTGTCGTATGGCAGGTACATGTTGTCAACGATTGCCTGCCACTTGCGCTTTTCATCTTCAGTAACGTTGAGCTTGGCAGCTACGTCAGCGTCAACTTCCTTCAGCACTTGCAGCGTGTACTTCAGCGTCCATTGGCAAAGCAGGTTCGTGTACCAGTCGTTGTTGACGTTGTTGTCGTATTCGTCAGGACCAGTTACGGCATGCAGCATGTACTTGTTTTGACGTTGTGAGTAGTGAACCCGGTCAGCCCAGAAACGAGAAATTTCAGTCAGAACCTTGGCACCTTCATGCAGCACGTAGCTCTTGTCGCCCGTGTAGTTGGTGTAGTTGTAGATTGCGTAGGCAATGTCACCATTACGGTGGATTTCTTCAAACGTGATTTCCCATTCGTTGTGGCATTCAATCCCGTTGAACGTAACCATTGGGAACAGAGCACCCTTCAAGCCTTGTTCTTGAGCGTTGACATAAGCGCCATCCAATTGGTCGTAACGGTACATCAGCAGGTTGCGGGAAATCTCAGGGTCGGCAACACCCAGGTAAACTGGCAGACAGTATGCTTCAGTATCCCAGTAGGTAGCACCACCGTATTTTTCACCAGTAAACCCTTTAGGACTGATGTTCAGGCGTGAATCATTGCCGTAGTAAGTTGAGAAGAGTTGGAACAGGTTGAAGCGAATCCCTTGTTGAGCTTCGTCATCGCCATTGATTTCAACATCGGCCTTGTTCCAGCGTTCTGCCCAGCCAGCAACGTGGGGAGCCAGCAGATCATCAAAGCTTTGACCATCCAATTGACCAGCCAATTCGTCCAGACGTGCAACCAGTGCTTCTTGCGTGTCAAAATCACGTGAAGTTGCTACCACGGAACGCTTTTCCAGTTCAACTTCTGCACCAGCAGCCAGCGTGCCGGCAAAGTCGTTTTCAGCCGTCTTGGCAGTCGTGCCGTCGCCAACATGTTCCAGCGTCGTCTTGGTAGTCGTCTTTACCCCAACCGTAAATTGAGGCGTGCCGAATGGATTTGGCTTCGTCTTGGAAACCAGCAGTGCATGTTCGCCAGCTGCCTTTTGTTCTAGTACATCCCAGAACTGTTCATCATAGTTGGAGTCTTCGTTGTAGACGTCACCATTGATAACACTGGCAACTTCCAGCTTAGCTTCAGCATCGCCCAGGTTCTTGACGTGCAGACGCTGACCAACCAGTTCCTTTTGGGCTACGCTGACAAAACGCTCAAACGTAAAGTGCAGCTTAGCACCGCCAACTTCGGCCGTAAATTCACGGGCAAAGATCCCCTTCTTCAAGTCAAGGTCCAGTTTGAAGTCAGTTGGTTCCTGCTTAGCCAGATCCAGCTGTTCGCCATTAACCTTGATCGTCAGCTGCAGGAAGTTGGTACCGTTGATCATCTTGCCAAAGTACTTTGGATAGCCGATCTTCCACCAGCCGACCCGTGTCTTGTCTGGGAACCAAACGCCACCGTAGTAGACACCTTCCATCTTGTCGCCAGAGTAGCCTTCTTCAAAGAAACCACGCATCCCGAGGTTTTCGTTGGCCAGACTGGTCATTGATTCTTGCAGGCGCTTGTCTTCAGGAGCCCACTTGGTAGTTACGATATTCCAAGGAGCGACATCAAAAGTTCGTTTCATAAGATATTATCCTTTCTCAATCTCAATTAATTTCTAAGTTGCAAAATCAGTCAAAACTAAGCAGCGAACGTTTCCTTGATGGCGTTAACGGAGAATGCACCGATTGCCATTACGATCCCACCCAGCAACAGCATGTGTGGTTGGGAGTTGCCCAGCATTGGGTAAAGGAAGAAGCTGCAAAGTGAGGCAACAATCTGTGGCAGACAGATCGAGCAGTTGAACAGACCAAGGTAGGTACCCATGTGCTTACCAGACAATGCGTTGGTAACGATCGTCAGTGGGTAAGTGTTGATACCGGCCCAGCCAATTCCGACCAGTGCGTAAGACAGAATCAAAGCGTATTGGTTGGAGAAGAAGCAGACCGTTGCGAAACCAACCGCACCCAGCAGCAGCGAGCCCATGTAGCCAGCCTTGTGGTACTTGTTAGGCAACTTAGCCAATACGTAGGACCATACAACAGCGGCGATTGACTGAACGGCAGCCATCACACCGTACCAGTTACCAGCAGCCTGGTAAGCGGCAGAACTTGCGTTGGTCGTGTGCCATACGTTTTGAGCAATTGCACCAGCGGAGTAAGTCCACAGGTATTGGAAAGCAAACCAGCAGAAGAATTGTACCAAAGAAACCGTCCAGAAGGCCTTTGGAGCGTGCTTGAGCAGTTCAACCCAGTTACCGCCTTCCTTGTTGTCGGATTCCTTGATGCCGTGGTACTTAGCGTAGGTTTCAGGGTCATATTCCTTAACGTGAGTCATCGTCAAAGCACTGGTACAAATCAGCAGAATAGCACCAATGTAGAAGGCCCAACGAACCGAAGGAGGAACGACACCCTTAGGAGCCGTGTTCTGCAGACCAAACCAAGTCAGCAGGAATGGGAAGATGGCTGCCAGCACGGAACCAATGTTGTTCAGCAGACTCTGAATACCATAAGCATAACTCTTTTGATCATCGTTGACCATGTCACCAACCATCATCTTGAATGGCTGCATGGCGACGTTAGAAGACAGGTCCAAGAAGGCAACGGTAATTGCACCGAACATCAATGCCGCAAATGATCCATACCCAAAGCCAAGACTACCTGAGTTTGGCAAGAGGAGCATAACGATAACGGCAACGATCGTACCAAGCATCAGGTATGGCAGCCGGCGACCGCCAAGTTTTGGTGCCCAGGTCCGGTCAGAGTAGTAACCAACGATCGGCTGCACGATCATACCCATCAATGGTGGCAAAATGAAGAACCACCCAAGACTGTTAGGGTCAGCACCAATCGTTTGGAAGATCCGACTCATTTGAGAACTTTGTAAAGTAAAGGCCGTCTGTACGCCAAGAAAACCGAAGTTAATCATCCAAATCGTTTTCTTGGACAAATATGGCAAGCCAGAGGTCTGTTTCTTTTGTTCTACTTCACTCATGACTTAAAACTCCTATCCTAAAAAATCCACTCAATAAATAATTGCCAAGTCGTGTAAGCGCTTCATGACTTTTAACACTTAATAATATATCAAATGAATTCGTTTTCCGCAACCGTTTGCACACAATTTAATGCAACCGATTGCGCAAAAATCTTAAAGAAAAGCCGGCCCAGCAAGGAATGGACCGACTTAAAAATTTTTTATTTTTTTGACGATTAATTCCTACGCTTTGAAATCAATCATGTTTTTTAGTATTTCGGCAGTCTAACTAGCAGCTAGTCAACCTTAAAGGCAACAAAGGCATGCTGCAGATTAGGATTGAACAGCAGCTCAACCGCCTTTTTGCCCAGTTCATGCGGCTGCAGATCAACTTTTTCGACGGTTGGCAGCAGCATCCCCAGTAATTTGCTGTTGTTAAAGCAGATCACGGAAAGCCGATCCAGCAGATGCATTTCCTGCAGCTCATGGTTCAGTTTTAAAAACAGCAGGTCATCGGCACAAATCAGTCCATCGACCTTTGGATGCTGACTAAAGAATTCACTGGCCGATTGCGTGTCATAATACCAGTCCAGCTCCGGCAGATGCCGCTCCGCCAGACAGTTTTCGTAGCCCAGGCGCCGATCCTCCTCATACTGCCAATGATATGGCGAGCTGACATAGGCCAGATTAGTGACGTCACGATTGATCAGCAGCTGTTTGGTAGCCGCATAGCCTGCCGCGACGTTATCGTTATCAACATAGCGATCGTTTTGGTGCCGCTCGGGATGACCGATTACCACAAAATTATAGCCATGCTCGCGCAGATAGGCCGCTACTGGATCATGTTCCAACGTATAGAACAATAAGAAGTTATGAATTTTTGACTGCAGCGCCATGGATTTAACCGCGCGCAGCAGTTTTTCCTGCGTGGGTGCCAATGCAACGACCATTGAGTAGTCGCGTGATTCCAACGCTGAAGCAATTCCCCGCATCAAGTCGATATGAAATGGGTTGGCTGGCGCTTCATCGGTGGTTACTGGAAAAACCAGTCCAACCATATTGGCCTCGCCCCGGGTTAGATTGCGGGCGGCATAGTTTGGATGATAGCCGATCTCAACGGCAATCTTCTTGATTTTTTCGCGCGTTGCCTCGCTGATTCGCGGGTTATCATTTAAAGCTCTTGAAGCCGTAGAAACCGAGACTCCCGCGCGTGCCGCGATATCTTTAATTGTTGCCATGAACTGACAAAGCATCATGCCGATTCAAGTAGTTCAAGATTGTTGAACTGGCAAAACAGGCATGACTCTCCTTTCATTATTAATAGATAGTTTGAACCAATGGATGGCTCATTGATAAAAATCAGACTGCAGCTAAGCATATGCTTGAATTTCAAAAGTTTGCCATATGCCAAAAGTACTGATTTAATTTTGAAGTGAATAACTTAATTTTAGTCGTATCATGGCAAAAGGGTCAATAGCCGTTTAGGTAAAAGGATTAACTGTTTTAAAATCGCGCTTCCTAGTTGAAAATCAACCGGACAACGAACCCGCTTAACGTCCAGTCTGTTGCTTCGGTTTGGCGAGCATTTCATTTTTTAGCCATCAATTTGGTTGGCTCATCCCCACACCGTACTTGCGATTAAAACAGTTTTTTTACTCACGCGGTACGATGCGGCCATCTGGGTAGACGTAATAGTCATGACCATCATAGCTGCCAGCCGTATTATGCGCGTTGCGATATGCCGAATCCTGGCCCCGAATCCAATAAACCGGCTGACCATTCGTATCGGTAGCCATCGTGCCGTTTCCTTCCGACATATAGGACCATTGAATATCGCCATTGCCATATTTGGCGTCAACCGCGGCAATCGCTTCTTGAACCGAATTGATGGCAGCGGATTGACCAGCCGAACTCCCCGCGGTCTGACTGGCGTTTTGATTTGTACCTGTCGTTTGGTCAGTTGCTTGACTGGCACTGCTCGATGTCTCTGATGATGAGCTCTGCGCCGTTTGACTGCTCGAAACGCTCGCACTGGAAGCAGAATTTTTGGAACTGGCCGTTTGCCGGGTCGCTTTTTTGGCCGTCTTTTTCTTATGGTGTGTTGCTTTTGAAGATGTTTCCTGCTTTGCTGACGAATGGTTTTCCTGGCTCTGATGACCGCACCCCGCCAGCATCAGACTGCTCAAGCCAATAATACCGAGCATCTTTAAAGATTTTTTCATAATTGCCTCCCGTAACCTTAATTTGGCTTGTCAAGTTTCAATATCAGCATGATCTTATTATACCGCCGTCATCATGCCGATTGATTAATGGTAAAATAGTCGTAGTACTTCAAATGAAATGAGGATGTCATCTTGGCCAGCAATTTTGCCTTTTTAAAATCTTATCATGGCATGCATAAACTGCATCATCTTTCTCATATGGCTGAAAAAGCCTATCGTAATGGGCAGTTTGCTACCGAAGCCCTGTTGATCAGCGAGATCAGCGGTCGTTTGATTCGCAAGCTGGTAAAACAAGAATTGCCCAATCTGAATCACCCCTTCAACAGCGAGGATGGCTTGATCATGCTGCAGGCCACGCAACTGCTCAATGACGAATTGATCATGCTGCTGACTCAATTACGCGCGGCCGGCCGCCATCCCAAACGAATCGACGCGGCTTTTGCCTATCAGATCATGGTTAAGCTGCACTATCTGCTTATCTGGTACGTCAATCATTATCTGGGTGGTCATGAGGAACCCGGCCATTTTAAGCTGCACCGGCATTAACATCCAAAAAACAGGCAGTGCTGTTTCAAGCCCCACTAAAGCTTGAGACAGCACTGTTTTTGTATTTAAGATCAGTTTTTTTAAGATCAGTTTTTCTGGTGCTGCTTGAGCATCTTAAAAGTCAGCCCAATCGTCAGCAGCAGGCGCATCAACAATAGACCAGCCAAAATCAGATCACGCCGCCGTTTTTGGCGCGCCGTCTTGACTGTGTGGCCGCATTTTGCACAGATTTTTTCGTGAGCCTTAAGCGGAGTTTTGCAGTGTGGACATTTCATTGACAACACGTCCTTTCTAGTTTAGCTGTCTTTATTTTACGCCGATTCAACCTTACTGAGCGTTCTTTTCGATAAATTTCCAAGTGTTATTAAAACAGACTTTTTAAGCTCTTTTTGATTTTTTATTCAGAAATTTCCGAAAAAGGCTTGCACTTAGTAAACCGTTATACTATTATATTTATGGGTCGTAAGGAAAGTGTTTTCAATCCTGCTTTTCTTTCATAACTTGTTTTATCGTGAAACCGTTCGTGCAGGCAGTCGACGATAGCCATCCCCTAACTACGCCAAGTTTGCTGATGACTGTCACCGTCAATCCATCGATCTGCCGCCAACGTTTGACCGACCCTTCCTTCGACCGTTGCAGTACGCCAACTCCAACGGTCAGATGTTCATTTAACCTCAAGGCGATCCTTCGTCTTTCCTCAAAATCGTGAAGCTGCCGGTACTGGTATGCCAATCTCCAGTGCCGGACTCTCAATCCCTTTAAATCCACTTTAAGGCTTCACGTCTGATCATCCTTGTTTGGCAGGCTCATCTCTTATGACTGACTCTTGTTCACTCTAATCATTAAAAATTTAATCCACATTACATCCATGAGCCTGCAGACAACTAAAAAACCGTCATCGAACGCAAAATTCGGTGACGGTTTTTTATTACTTTGATTTGACTTTACTCAGTGCATCAGCAACTGCTTCACTCAGTGCGCGGCTGGTCGTCGTTGCTCCCGAGATGGCGTCAACGGCTGGCGTATTGGCACTGATCATGTTTTTGGCAAGCTGATCAAAAGCTGCCTGACCAATTTCTTCGTTTTCATGATTCTCCAAAATCTCAACTTGACGCAGCTTTTGATTTTGATAGGTTACACGGACAACGATTCGGCCACCCATGCCATCATCCGAAACGCCTAGATACTGATCCGGTCCTACCATATAATGCTGCGCCGACAGATCCAGCAGATCATTAATATGCACCGTAACCGCATTATGCAGTCGCGCAACGTTGACGGCATCCTTTTTTGGCTTAGCGGCATTTTCGCCCGCGATCTTGCCAAAAATCAGACACTCAGCCAGATTACCGCCACTCTGATAATAGTTAGCGGCAATTCCGCCCAATTCACCGGCGCTGTATAAATGCGGGATCGGCTGGTCATCAACGTTTAAGACGCGCGCTTTTTCATCATGCTGTGGTCCGCCCTGTGTATTCAACACGTTGCTGGCCAATTTAATTGCATAGTATGGCCCCGCCCCGAACTTACGCATGGTATCCGTATCGCGACCGGTCTGATAGTCACGGCCAATCTCTTTAAAATGATTGAAGTCAGTAACCGTCTGCGTCAGACTGATTGCCGGCACATGCAGCTGTTTAGCCAGTTCTGGCAATGAATCCGCGCTGAGCAGCTTTTGCATAAACTTTGGATAGGGCAGGCGCCGGTCATCTTTTTCCTGCTGAGCAAAAACCTCGTACTGCGCCTGGTCAAATACCAGATAAGGATGTTTTTGATAGTGCGGCAGAACCCAGTGACCATGTGAATATAGATGACCATGACGTGCAGGCTGATTTTCCGCAAAAAAGCGCGTGCCATCATCGCCAATCACAAAAATACTGCCATGATTCAACTGCGACCAGCTTTGAATTACCCGGCCCCGATGCTGCGTTCCCTCTTCAGCAAACGTCAGTCCGGCCAGCGTGCCATAGCTTTCGTAGTTTCCCATGTGCCAAAGCTTAGCCTGAACTTCTTGGGCCATTTTAATGCCATCGCCACGGTTAAACAGTGTTCCCATTGGCATTAGCGCCGGTTTTTGCAGATAGTTTTGAATCATTTCCCGATTGTTTTCAAAACCGCCCGTTGCCAAAACCAGACCATTCTTAACTGCAATCCGATAATCCTTACCGCGCCGACGCAGCTGAACGCCCTTTACTACGCCGGTTCGTTCATCCTGGTATAGATGCCGCGCCCGCGTGTTGAGCCAGACATCGATCCGGTCCGCACGCTCAACCACGTTTTGCCGCAGTATCTTCCATAGCGCCGCATCCTTATCGCGTCGGTGAACCAGGGCAATGTCGACTGACTCGCTGTCGGCCAGTTCTGGATACTCAGCCAGCGAGTGCTTGGGAACGACTGGATCGCCTAGGCGGATGTCGTCTTTCCAGCTAACTGCCTTAACGCCCAGGTACTTTTCAAAATAGTCCGGCATATTTACCAGTCCGCGCAGATATGTCTGCATCAGCTTAGCCGGTACCATATAATCGTCATTGAGCTGCTGATAGTACTTGGTCAGCTGGCCGATTCCTTTGCCCATTGCAACGTGCTGTGAGGCATAGCGTGTATTGCCGCCTTCTCTTCCCAGGGGTGCCGTATCAACCAATAAGACGTATGCTCCCGCGTCAGCCGCAAACCGAGCTGCCGTAGCACCAGCACCGCCAAAGCCCACGACAACCACGTCATATTGGGCATTCCATTGAACATCATTGGCTTGCATTAATTTTCATTCCTTTGTTCTATTTAATTACTCTTTTAGTCTAACTGAAGCCAGCAGCCAATGCCAACTATAAAAAGCCGCCCGTAAGCGACTTAATTGATGGAATATTTGCTGGTCAACATTGATTCAATTGCAAAACCGATCGTTGAATCTGATCCATTATTTACTTCAGTATCAATCGTCTATACTAAAATTCTCAGTCGTTTTGTCGTAGCAGAACCGTCTTGACACATAAATCAGCCGCCGCTAAACGCATTAGGCTGTCCAGTCATGGCAGAGCCCGAAAAACGCATTTCCAACGACAGCAACGTGACATGGCCTATCAACTGGCTTAATGCCCTGCCCTTGCCAATTGACCAGCGGCGATTTTAAGCTGTTATGATAAAACCGAACGTGACGGCCTTCATAAATCTGAATCGCTCCTTTCTGCAGACAAGCGACCGGTATGAATTCGACCTGCGACTGCGCATTGCGGCATTCCGACCACTTAATCGGCTCCGGCAGCTCAAAGTCATCAAAGCGTGCGCAATTCAATACCTGTTCCAAGACCACGCGCCCACGAAAAATAACGTTATCGCGCTCCGTTCCGCTTAACAGCTCGCCTGGCAGACCATCAGAAAAACACACCTGCTGCTGATAGTGGCTTTCCAGCATTTTAAGCTCTGGCGGCAAAACTGCACAGTAGCCCTTTGAACAATGGTAAACCATCAACTCATACGTAAGCATTGTTATCCCCACTTTAACAATCGCTGCCAGACTCACCCCTCCATCTGACACGATTAATAAATTGTTTTTTATTTAATTTGCTCAATAATTAAACGCATTTGGTGGTTCATGCATGTTTTTTATTATTGCAAACATTTTCATATTTTGCAAAATCTGTTCCAGACAGTTCTCATTAACGAAAACACGGCTGCATCCAGGCTCATTCTCAACTGTAGCTGTGCGCAGAGATGCTGCTGGATCCGACCCCATTGATGATCGCCAGTATAGGTCAACCACCATCGGCTAAAGTCGATGGCTTGTGGGCAAACCCCCCGATATTGAGTGTCTAAACCACAATTTGCATAGATACGGACGATTTACTCAAACAGCCGCAGTTGCTTAAGCAGTGATCATCTAATTACCAATGCCTTTTACATTCCCAGGTTGCCATAGGAATGAGCCTAGTTTTTTGACTAGGCTTTTTGTTGTTTCTGGAGTCCTTTTTCTAGAATATTCAGTATTGCGTTTGTCTGGGCCGTTTACCGACTAAATCTGCACCATCATCGGCTACGGATCCTTTTTATCATTTATTATTGCGTATTACTCGCTGCTGAGGTATTTCTGACAATCGATGAGTCCAGTCATTCATTACATTGATCATGATCGATCGGCTTGGATCAGCTTTTCTGACTGATTGATACCAAGATCCACCACCGAAATCAGATATTTGATCCAATTCTATGGCAGCTATTTTCCAACTAGGTACGTATATTATTTAAAATCGTTGATAACACTTGACTTAGAGTAGAAAAAATCGTACCAATCTTTTGCCATGCAACACAGCAAGCTCTGACCAGACGCACATCAGAAGACTGTTTCGGCAGCTTATAAAATTTAATGCGATAATCAGATCCACATCGAGGTACCGTTTCTAAAATCAATAAATTTCAATCGAACATCACAGCATCATTTTTCATAATCAATAAAGCTCAAAAAATCCCTACTCAAATCTGAGCAGGGATTCTTAATCAAGTCGGGAAAACAGGATTCGAACCTGCGACCCCCTGGTCCCAAACCAGGTGCTCTACCAAGCTGAGCTATTTCCCGAAACTAAATTAGCAATCAATATTACCAACAGTTATTCAATATTACCAACAGTTATAAATACTACCGCGGTTTATTTAAATCGTCAAGCAGATTTTATAATCATCGTTAGTTCAATAATTGTATCAATACAATTTAGACTAATATCTGGCTACGTCTTGTCAGTAAGTGACAGCCGCCGTATAGTAAGATCATCAAATTAAAAAATGATTAGAGAGGATTGTTGATATGATCAAGCCCGCCCTGTTGATTGAGGATTTTTCGGCGTTAGGTCAAATCTCATTGATTGGTGCCCTAAGCATCTTGCAGGCAATGGGAATTACAACCGCATCCCTGCCCGCAACCATTTTATCCAGTCAAACGGAGGGATTCGGCCAGCCTGCCGTTTTAGACACCAAGCAATGGATTCAGGCTTCGCTTAGACATTGGCAGGCACAAGACATTGAACCTAGCGGCGTTTTAATTGGCTACCTTGGTCAGTGCACCCTCGCCGAACAGCTAGGCAGCTGGCTTGAACAGCAAAACCAGACTGACTGCTTAAAAATTGTCGATCCGGTGATGGGTGATCAAGGCCGGCTATATCCTGGATTTGATCATGATTATGTTGAGGCGGTCAGAAAACTATGCCGCCACGCTGATCTGATTACGCCTAACTGGACTGAGCTTTGTTTCCTGGCTGGTCTGCCATATTCGCTGCCAACCGCTGAGACGTTAATTCAAGGGATAGATCAGCTAAAGGCAGCGGGAATCAACGCCACGGTCATCGTCACCGGTGTTCATTTGAATGGACAGATTGGCTGCTGCTGGCGTCAGGATCAACAAACCAAATTTGATTGGCGCCAACAGCAAAACCGGCCTGAGAATCTTCTGAATGGTTCCGATTCACACCAGAGTCTGCAAAGCAACAGCGATTGTTATCATAATCAACCACTGAATTTTTGCGGCAATGACGTTCAGTCCGGTCATTTCTATGGTACCGGTGATATCTTCTCAGCACTGCTTTACGGTCGGCTGCTGCAAGGTTGGTCGCTGGAGGCAGCAGTTGAGAACGCGACGGATGCCATGGAGCTCGCAATCCAGCAGACCGCTCCCCTCCCTGACAACGAGCGGCGATTTGGTCTGCGTCTCAATCATTTGATTCACTATGTAAGCAAGCATAAGAGGAGTGATTTTAATGCAAAAATCTGCAACGGTTAGACATTTGGTATTCACGGCGCTTTTGACGGCGCTGACTTTGATCTTTGGTCGTTTCTTCTTAATTCCGCTGCCTTGGACACATGGCAACATCAATCTCTGCGATGTCGGCATCTTTATCGGTGCCATGCTGCTGGGACCATGGGCAGGCGGCTTTATCGGTGGCTTTGGCGCCATGTTTCTGGACTTGATTTCTGGCTTTGCCCAATATGCACCATTTTCGTTCATCTCACACGGTCTGGAAGGGATCGTTGCCGGATTGGTCTTTAAATACGTTCGTGGCAAATGGGGCCGTATTGCCGGTGTAGCCGCGGGAACGATTGTGATGGTAGTAGGCTACTTCTTCTCAGATGCAATTCTGTACACCTGGGCAACTGGTGCAGCCGGTATCTTCCCAAACCTGATTCAAGGAATTGTCGGCTCGGTAATCGCGCTTTTGATTGCCTCACCAGTTGAAAAAGCCGTTCACCCAGCCCTCTCCAGTAAATAGCAATAACCCATTAATTATAAGCATGGCGCTGCATCCAGACGATAAGTGTTTGGAGCTGGCGTCATTTTTATTTTTAGGCTTTAAAACGTTTCTTGATCAGCTGGCTAAATTAAGGAAATGAATCCCCTTATGTTATGGCGGCGTTTTCATTTTCCAAGCTTTGGGTTAAAATAAAATTATCGTATTTATTGAAAGGAATATTTTTATGAAGGGTGCAATCTTTAACGTCAACAATCTAATCGTCGACACAAATCAGCAGCAGTTTGATGCCTGGCGCGAACTGGCAATGTATGAGTATGGGCTGGGACTGCCTGGCAAACTGGCCCCGCAGCTCAAAAACCTCAGTGCCGCCGCAGCTTTGCCAATTGTTTTGAACCAGCTGCACCAAACGGCCGATGAAGCAGAACAGGCCGCCTTACTTTCTGAACAAGAACAGATGTATCAAAAAGCGCTGGACTCGCTGGATGAATCTTCAGTAATGCCTGGGATCGAACGCCTTTTGATCAACCTGGACGATCACTACGTCAACATGGGGGTCGTCGATAACGGCGGTCATGCCGAACTCGTCTTAAAGCAGCTGCAGATTGCCGACTACTTCACCGCCATCATCCCTAATGAGGGCGATCCTTACTCCGCCTTTGCCCAACAGCTATCGGCAGCGCCAAACGAATGCATTGCTCTGGCTACCACTCCAGCTGATATTGATGCTATCAATCAGGCTCACCTGATCTCAATTGGTATTGGCGATGCAGAACTTTTGAGTGCGGCCGACTATCAGGTAGCTCAAACTGGTGATCTGCGGTACCCAATGCTGCGCAAGGTCTGGGAAGATCACCACGAAAATAAATAAAACGGCTGCTTAGTTCAATTAGTCAGCAATCAATTAAAGAACATTTATTCTAACCTTAAATAAGCCGATTTATCCACAACTAAGCGCAAGAGATTTTTGGCTAGCATAAAACAGCGTCATGCCTGGGCTTTTTCCCCTCGCGATGACGCTGTTTTTATTAATATTATTGATCATTTAAAACTGCCGCAATCTTCGCAATATCAGCGGGCGTAGTCGTACAGCAGCCACCAATCGCGCTGGCCCCGGCGAGCAGCCACTCTTTCGTCAGTTTGCCAAAATCATCTTCGGCAGGTGCTGCTGACCAGGTTTTAGTCGTTGCATCATAGCTTGCTCCCGAATTTGGATAGACGATTATTGGCAGTGCCGTAGTTTCTTTTAGTTTCTTAATCGCTGGCGTTACCAGGCGCGGCGGAATACAGTTGACCCCAACGCCAATTACCTGATCATACTGCGCAACGGCTTTGGCAGCATCGGCCAGTTTAGTCCCCTCACTGATGGTCTCGGCATTTTGCAAAGTAAAGGAAACATATACTTTTTGGTCAGGATACTCATTTTTTAGCAGATCCAAAACCGCTTTAACCTCACTCAATTTTGGTTGCGTCTCCAATGCCAGACAGTCTACGCCAGCATTGACGATTGCTTCCAAACGAGGGCGGTAGAATTCTTGATACTCAGCCGACGTTAATTCATAATCGCCACGATATTCGCTCCCATTTGCCAGATAAGCGCCATAAGGTCCAAGCGAGCCAGCCACATACCCGTGCGCTCCCGTTTCTGTTTCGTAATCATCTCGTGCCTGCTTGGCTAATTCAACGGCCTTTTTAATAACTTGTCGAGCTTGTTTTTCAGTCAGTCCCGCTTTTTTAAGTGCTGGAAGATTGGCTTGGTAGGTATCAGTAATCGCCAACCGCGCCCCAGCTTCAAAATACTCTTTGTGTACTTGATAAACGAGTTCTGGTTGGTTAATCAAAGCCGCGGCTGTCCACAACTCATTGTCCGTATCACAGCCCAGCCGCTCAAGACTAGTACTCATTGAGCCATCAATTACCAATGGATTTGAGAAAATTGATTTTTTTACCATTACTTTCACCTTTTTGTGTTATTATTCTCTAATGATATTCTAATTAATTAATATTAACAATTATTTTAGCTTGGGAAGTGAAAAAATGGCAATTGCCAAACAAACTGAACACTTAGCACGTAAAATGGAATCGCGTCATATCCAGATGATCTCATTGGGCGGCGTAATTGGTACCGGGCTTTTCTTGAGCTCTGGCTATACGATCCATCAAGCAGGCCCTTTAGGAACAGTGCTGGCCTATTTCGTTGGCGCACTGATCGTCTACAGCGTCATGCTTTGTCTGGGCGAGCTTTCGGTAGCAATGCCTTATACCGGTTCGTTTCACGTGTATGCCAAGCGCTATATCAACCCAGCAACCGGCTTTGTCGTCGCCATTCTTTATTGGCTGACTTGGACGATTGCGCTAGGTTCTGAATTTACAGCTGCTGGACTGATCATGCGCAATTGGTTCCCACATACGCCAGTCTGGATCTGGAGCCTATTGTTTATGATTGGCATTGTGATAAGCAATATTTATTCAGTACGGATTTTTGCGGAAAGCGAGTTTTGGCTGGCCGCAATCAAGGTGTTTGCAATAATTGCTTTTATCGTCTTGGGATCGCTGGCAATTATTGGCGTGATTCCGCTCAAAGGCTATTCGCATGCTCCAGGATTGCAGAATTTCGTCAAGGATGGCTTATTTCCAACTGGCTTTGGCGGTGTCTTCACAACCATGCTGACGGTAAACTTCGCTTTTTCTGGCACTGAATTGATCGGGGTAACGGCCGGTGAAGCCAAACAGCCTGAAAAAACACTGCCCAAGGCCATCCACACTACCCTTTGGCGTCTTATAATCTTTTTCATTGGTTCCATGATCGTAATGGCCGCCTTGATTCCATACCAAAAAGCTGGCGTTACTCAAAGTCCATTCGTCTATGTCTTTAAGATGATGGGCATTCCATTTGCCGGTGACATTATGAATTTTGTTGTCTTATCGGCTATTATTTCTGCGGCTAATTCCGGTCTTTATGCCTCAACTCGAATGCTGTGGTCGCTTAGCAACGAAGGAATGCTGCCGAAATTCTTTACTAAAACCAACCGGCGCAGCATCCCCACGGTAGCCTTGGCATTCAGCATGCTGGGCGGTATCTTGGCTCTGCTTTCCAGCGTGATCGCCGCTGATACCGTCTACTTGGTGCTTGTTTCAATTTCTGGATTGGCCGTTGTTTTTGTCTGGATGGCAATCGCCCTGGCGCAGCTAAATTTCAGAAAGGCATTCCTAGCACAGGGACATCAAATCGATGAGCTTTTGTACCGCACGCCCGGCTATCCGTTTGTTCCCTTATTTGCTTTAATCTCAAGCGGTTTATCGTGTCTTTTGATCTGGTTTGATCCTCAGCAGCGAATCGCGTTGTATTGGACGCTGCCGTTTGTTTTAATTTGTTATCTCGGCTATTGGTGGTGGCAAAAGCGCCATCCGGAGACCGCCGATACGAATAAGTAGTTTTGTTTAGCATCCGCTTGATCAATCAGGGGGATGCTTTTATTAGTTATGATAAAATAAAGGCAGGATTCAAAATCGAAAGGAGGCAGGCCCTTGCTGCGCTATCTAATCAGCATTCTGATTGGCGGTATTCTGCTTTTGATCTTTAAGGACTGGCTTGGGATCAGCCGAAAACATCCGCCTCGTCAAAAAGCTACTCACCAGCCGGATGCCACATCTGAGCATGAACCAGAAACAATTGCTCCATCGACGTCAAATGTTCATCAACCAACAATAATCGCTCAATCAGCGCCAAATGAGCATGGTCAATCGATACCAGACGAGCATAAACCGACATTGGCTGCTCAACCATTGCCAGATGATCATGAATCTGCCGAATCACTGCCAGACGGTCATGAAACGGTAAAGAACGATCAATTACGGCCAGTGCTGGTATCTGAGCCGGATTCTCACAAAGCTGTTTCACATGAAAACGGCTCTGCCCACTTTACTGAGCAAGGTTTCGTGATCACAAACGGCGACAGCGCTACTGAACAGCAAGACATTTCGTCGCAGACTGAAGCTATCAGTTTAAATCCAGCGCAAAATAATCTTCAGCACGATCTTGGCACTCCAGAATCGAAGCAGAATACCGTTCAACTCGAGCTTGGCAACTCAGAATCAAAACGCGATGCCGCTCAATATGATCGCAAAAGCCAACCGAATCTTGGCAACACTGAAATGCTGGCCAATCCAGCGTCAAAGCTTCAAGATCAAACCAGCGTGCCGCCTAAAACCGAATCAAAGACCTCCCCTGATGCTGATTTCTCGTCCAGGCCGCGAGCTAAATCAAAACGATCGCCTTTTAAATCATGGTTTAGCTTTAAGCGTCCAGTTAATTGGTCAACGGCAGCACAACCGTTGAACTGGTCAAATCTGCTCACAACCAAGCCGATCAGCAATGCCGCCTACTTAGAGCAGCTGCAGCAGTGGGATCGGCATCTCAGTATGGTCGCGGATCATGATGAGATTGCGACCCAGGCCCGGCAAAACTTTTCTGACGCCCAGAAGAACGCCTTTTTCCAAGATCCATTCCCCGGCCTGCGCTTTTTAGCTTATGAGATGGCCAAAACCTATTCTTGGTACAGCCATGGTACGGATCACTCCCCACATGAACTGGCCATGCTCTCTAAAAACCTTAAAGGAATCATTCAGCTGCATGAGCGCGCCACGCAGCTTTTGCAGGGAGATATCGGGGAGCGCCGCGTCTATCAACTGCTGCAGGAGCTTTATCCTCATGAAGAACTGCTGGACTCGCTCAACCTGCCTTTTGACTACTACAAAAAGCAAAATACCGCTGCCGTTAACCAGATTGACATTATATTGATCACTCGTAACGGGGTCTTGATTCCAGAGGTTAAAAACTATCAAGGCCTGGCGCTGCAGCTGACCAAGGATGGCGATTTCATCATTGCCTACCCCAACGGCTACTGTGAACAGATTAAAAATGCCGCTGAGCAGCTCAGCAACCACGAGCATGCGGTCTCACGCCTGTTATTTGAGGATGCCAACGCACGCCAGATTTTAATGAACGCGCAACCCGTCATTCATTCCATGTTCGTGGCGGCCAACCCCGATCAAGCAACCATGCCCGCCCCTGGAATGCGAAATCGACTCTACTCACTGTCGCAGCTTGATCAATTTGCTAAATTTAAGGCCAAGCGTCCATTAACCGGTCTCGAACAGCGCTATCTCAAAGAACTGCTGGCCAGTCGCGAAACCGGCGAACGCGAATACGAGCAGCCCTTTATCATCAATCTGGCCAAACTGGAACGTCAGCTGCTCGCGATGGCAGCCTTGAATGATCAGTATCTTAATGACAACAGTCCACTGACTCGTTATGTTGACAGTGACATGCTGACCAGTCTGCATCGCGGTAATTTCATTGATGATCACTGCCGGCTGCGCTAGGTCAAGCCTGAAACCGGGAGCGCTGACTTCGCGAACTTATTTCTAGAAAGGATAATCCTCTTGCATCAAATCAATACAGATGGTCAATGGCTGCATCTTTTTTATCAAGGTGAAGAACGTGATGACGGCTGTGCTAACGAATTGAGTCTGCAGCCTGCTAATGATGAGCACCGCTTAAACCTGCTTTTGAGCAACCATGGCTTTAATAACGAGCCGCATGACGCAACTTTTTCACTCAATCAAGCCGATGCCCAAGCTTTGCAGAAATATCTGGCTAATTGGCTGAATGACCAACAAAAGTCTCCTTCATCACACGAAGCAGACTCATGCGACCAAGCTTAGGAGCGTAAAATGCCCTGTCGCTCAATCCTGGCGGCAAGGCATTTTAGTTTTTAATGGGTTTGCTAATTTTAAACCCTTCAAACCAGCCAACGCATCATTTTCCGCGGAAATCACAAATCAGCATCCATTCTACAACCTACTGATAGATACAGTCCGTTGATCCCGTAACCCATCACAGCACGTATTCCACCAGCCTCACGAACCTTCCTGGACTTGGAAAAAACAATCTATCGGGTAATCACCCATAAACACGCTGGCTTTGTAAAGCAAATTGGGGTCTGGCGAACTACACTGACTTTTACCTACTTATACATCGTTTTTTCCGAAAAGTAGGTAATGATGGTTTTGTCATATGTTTTATGCAGGATTTTTTGCATATTAGCCATGATTGACGCATTAAGCAGCACGGCTAAGATAGCTAGCTGCCGATAACCTTACAGGGCACTCTGCAGCGGCCCTTTTACTTTTTAATCGTTAATTAAAACGCGCTACCCCAAGTCCTAAGACCTGAGCTAGCGCGTTTTTCCGCTGTCAGATTTATTTATGACTAGTGATACAGATCAAACCGGCCCTTGGCAAGCAGTTCCTTAACCCCGCCAGTTTCAATCAGTGACTTGTTGGCAATCATCTTCTTGATTACCGAAGCTGGGTAGCCATAGTACTTCATCCCCATCGCGACACCAAAAGCATGCGTGTTACCCATTGAAGCCACGGTCCCCAGTGAATGGTAGGAGTATGGACCAGGCCGCTGACCATCAGTTACGCGCGCCGTCAGATCCTTAGCCGCGTAGATTCCCATCGTCAGCGCGATCTGAGCCGTCGTTGGGTAAGGCCGCTTGCCATCTGGCGGCATTACCGCGGCCACGTCGCCCAAAACGTACAGATCATCATAATCAGGGGCCGTCAAGTGATCAGTAACCATCACCCGACCACGCCGCTGCGGCAGATCAGAGGCTGCCATGACCGGACTGCCGCTAACCCCCGTTGTCCAGATGATCGTGCCGGCCGTTTCCTCATGCAGCTGTTCATCCTTAGTTTGATAAACGACCGCGCTCGGCTTGATTTCCTTGATCGCGGCCTGTCTCTGCAAGGTCAGCTGTTCTTTTTGCATCAGCTTAACGGCGTAATCCTTCATCTTATCGTCAAACATTGGCAAAATTCGTGGCGAGGCATCAATCATCTTGATCTGAATTGCAGCTGGGTCAACTTCTGCCACTTTGGCCAAACGCTTTCTGGCATCGTAAAGGGCTCCTGCCAGTTCAATTCCGGTAAAGCCCGCCCCACAGACGATGATCTTAAGGTGGTCGGGATTATGATCAGCACGGTATTGCGTCATCTGTTCATTTAAATGATCAGCAATCTGAGCCGCCTGATCAACGTTGGCCATTGGCAGGCTGTTTTCCGCGGCCCCCTTGATACCAAACGTTTCCGAGACAAATCCCAGCGCCATCACGCAGTAGTCATAGTTCAATGGCGCATGTTCGGCCAGCTCAACCTGCTTGGCATCAGGATCAACCTTGACGACGCGATCCTTGATCAGTTTGACGGCTGGGCTGAGAACTTCTCGAATTCCAAAGCTGATATGTTCTGGTGCAACGTTGCCGGCTGCTACCTCATGCAGGCTGGTTGCCTCGTAATGATAGTCGTTTTGTTCCACCAGCGTAATCTCAGCTGTCTTGGCTACTTTTTTCTGCAGTTCGACAACGGTTTTCAAGCCAGCATAGCCAGCACCTAAAATGACGATTTTTTTCATTTTCTTCAACCCCTTTTAGAGAACCATTCCAATTAGATAAGTCAGAACCTGAGTCGCGCCGCCAACCATCAAGATACGGACAGCGCAGATAAAGGTCTCGTTTTTAACTTGTCTTTTGATAAGCATCTTGTTCTGTTTGAAAACGAAAGGTACAATAAGCAAAGACAGAATTACCGTAAATGGTGAGACATGAAAGAATGGTGATATAGTGATAAATAAGAATGCCAGGACGTTTTTGACGCTAAAGGCAATCAGACAAGCGCGCTTGCCCAACAGTCGGACAATCGTATGTCGATGATTGCGCAGATCCTCGGCCGCGTCGCAAAGGTTGTTGGCCAACAGCAGATTTGAGATCCAAAGCTCCAACGGCATTGCCAGCACCAGGATCCGCTCCAGACTTGGCCAATCCCAGGAAAATTGCTCCTGCACGTTTAGATAGATGGTGATCAAGACAATCATAAAGCCCATCGTAAAACCAGCGAAGAACTCGCCCACTGGCAATCCGGACAGTGGATAGGGACCAAATGAATAAAAGATCCCAACCAAAAAGCAGAAGATGCCCATTCCTAAAAGCGGCCAGCCAACCTGAGCCACCAGCCAGATTCCCAATAGCGACGCGATCAAGACCATCCCGGCAATCAAGCATCGCATGGCTGACAATGACAGCTGCTCGCGGCCGATGATGTTGGTCTTTTGCTGGTAGACCTCAGTATCGACGGCATGGCGGTAATCGTTATAGTTGTCCATAACGTCGACGGCCATATTGAACAGCAGCATCGCGATCAGAAACACCAGCATTACTCGCCAGTCAAACGAATGGTAATACCAGACGCTGTAGCCGACACCCAATAAAAAGGGCAGCAGACTGGCAGCCTTGGCTTTCACCTCTATCAATTCCAAAAAAACTTTCAGCGACATTTTCTAAGCAATCCTTTCATCTCTTGCAGCAAAAAATATTTAGTTAAGGAACTCTTTATTATGATCAATTCATTTCAAACTCAGACCAAACGCTTAATCGGCAGTGAATTAAAACAGGTTCGCCAACTCATCGATACGCGCCTGCAGTGCCGCAATCCCGAACTGGCGCAGGCCTTGCAGCAGATGGCCAGTCACGGCGGCAAGTTTCTGCGTCCAACGCTGCTGCTCTTGGTAGCCAAAGCGGCCGTGCCCAAGGATTGGAGTCCCGCCACGCGCAGCCGTTTGATCCAGCTGGGCGCGTCAATCGAGATTCTGCACATGGCAACGCTGATTCACGATGATATTATCGACGACTCGCCCAAGCGTCGCGGACAGGTCAGCGTCCAGGCTCAATTTGGCAAGGATACCGCGGTTTATGCCGGCGATCTGCTGTTTACCAAGTTCTTTGAGCTGTTGATTGCCAACCTGGCCAACGACGAGTATCTGCAGATCAACGCGCAGGCCATGAAAAAAATCTTGGATGGCGAATTAGGACAGATGGCGCTGCGCTATCATCAACAGCAGCAGATCATTCAGTACCTGCGCAACGTCAACGGCAAGACGGCAGCACTATTTCAGCTGGCCGCCAGCGAAGGCGCTCATTTTGCCGGGGCGGATCGCCAGACCACTGCTTATGCCGCGCGCTTTGGCCAAAACCTGGGCATTGCCTTTCAAATGATTGACGATCTGCTTGACTATACCGATCAAGGCAAGCTCAACAAGCCCGTGATGCAGGACCTGGCGACCGGCGTCTATTCGCTGCCGCTTTTAATGGCCCTGCAGCAACCGGCAACGGCCAAAGAGCTCCAGCCGCTGCTTGAACAGCCGCTGACCCATGCCAGCGAACAGCAGATCAAAACCATCGTAATCAACAGCGGCGCGCTGGATGAAGCTCGTCAGTTAGCCCAGCGGTTTACGCAAAAGGCCGATCAGTGGCTGGCAAAGCTGCCGGATTCACCTGCCCAGCGTCTGTTAGTTCAGCTGACGCAACAGCTCATGCAAAGAACCGTTTAGCCGGCCGCGATAATCAGCTGTATGCTTTGAAGTACTAATTTGAAGTACTAAGCTGGCTTGACATTGACTCAGCTTACGGCAGCAAGCGCTCAAAAATTTTCCGAGCGCTTTTTCAATTTTAAAATCCGTTCAACCGCATCGGCAGCTTGCCGGTGCTTTTTTATTGACCGCATTTATTTGCCAGCCTGACAGGTCCCGCCTTGGTCGGCAGTCAGCAGGCCGCGGTAGTACGCGCTTTGCTGCCACAATTCTGCCGGCGTGCCCTGCAGTTTAAGCTGACCATCGCCAATCAAGATCACACGATCCATTTGCTCGACTCCCTGCAGGTGGTGCGTTACCCAGATCAGCGTGCGATCCTGCAGCTGCGTTTGAAACGTTTCGATTACCTGACGCTCCGTAATGGGATCCAGACCAACCGTTGGCTCATCCAGCAAAACGATCGGCGCGTTGTGCAGCAGAATCCGGGCCAGCGCGAGTCGATGCCGCTCACCGCCAGAAAAACGCAGCCCGGCTTCAGCAACCGGCGTCGCCATTTTCTGCGGCAGCTGGTCAATCATTTCCCAGAGACCAACCCGCACCAGCGCGTCTCTTAGCTGCTCATCACTGGCTTCTTCATTGCCCAGCCGCAGATTATTGGCAATCGTAGTGTTGAACAGGTAGGGACGCTGGTTGATCACGCCAAAGATCTCAGCGGCCGCGTCTCCCAATTCAAAACTCAAGCAATCGCCCACGGTTACCGTTCCCCCGGTTGGCAATAGATCGCCCCGCAGCAGCGAGAGTAAAGTCGTTTTCCCGCTCCCGCTGCGTCCGAGAACGGCAATCTTTTCCCCGGGCTTGATCGTTAAATCGATTCCCTTCAGCACTTCGGCATCATCGACCTGGTAACGGAAATGCAGATCACGCAGCTCAATTTGATACGGCGCGTGGGGATGTGAATCAGCAGCTGATTTTTGATCGGCACCCGACAGCTCATTCAAGCGGCGCAGCGACTCGCCATACAGATTGGTTTCCTGAGCCGCAGCCGGCAGCGGCGACAGCGCGTCAGCCAGTGGAAACAGCGCCAAGACCAGCGCGGCAATCCAATCCGCGGCACCGCCATGATACTGTCCCCAACGCGCGGCCCCCCAAAGAACCAGACTGACAGCCATCAGCAAAAACAGCATCTCCATTAAGAAATCCCGTCGCCGTGCAAATCGGTGCTCGGCCAGCCGATTGTTCATTGCCAGCTTTTCCGTTGCCGCGTGGCGTTTCAGATAGTCTGCGCGTCGTCCCGCCAAGCGCCAGTCAGCCAGTCCCAAGACGTCATCCGTCAATTCAGCATACATTCGATCGCGCAGCTGCTTGTCTTTCATCTGGCGCGCTCCATTGACTACCGTTGACCACCATGGAATCGCGATGATCATCAGCCCAAAGATCAGCAGCACGGCCAGCCCCAGCAATGGTGAAAGCCAGCCCAGCGCAATAATCAGGATCACGTAAAGCCCCCAGGCAACCAGCATGGGAAAGATCGTGCGCAGATAAAGATTTTGAATATGACCGATATCATCGGCCAATAAGCCCAGCAGATCCCCCAGCTGATAGCGACGGCGCCAAAAGATCGCGTCGGTTTCCAAGGCGTCATACAGTCGTTGCCGCAGTCTGGAAGTCATCTTAAGCACCCAGTTGTGGCTGACCAACCGCTCGGCATAATGCAGCGTAGGCCGGCCAATCCCAAACGCACGCGTCAAGACGATCGGCACGTAGACCAGCAGAATGTTGACCGGCTGCTCAGCGGCGCGACTGATCAGGTAGCCGGCACTAAACATCAGCCCGGCCGCGCAGATAAACGTCAAAATTCCCAATGAGATCGCCAGGATCAGACTTTTGCGATAGCGCCGCAGAAACGGGCGGACCCACGAATCATGCTTTAAAATCTGAAAAAGCTTGATTTGTCTAAACATGCCGCTCACCTCGCATTCCATTGATCAATGAGATGAAATAGCCATTTTTTGCTAAAAGTTCGTCATAGGTTCCCTGCTCAACCAGCTCGCCATGATCCATTACCAAGATCCAATCCATCTCCTTCATCCAATGCAGCCGATGCGTAGCAAAAAAGACCAACCGCTGATCCATTAACGGCAGCATGCGTTCTTTCAGCTCCAGTTCGGTTTCAATGTCCAGATGAGCGGTTGGCTCGTCAAACATCATGACCCGCCGCTTGTCGTCCAGTAATGCTCTGGCCAACGCGATCCGCTGCGATTGACCGCCAGAAAGCTCGCGGTGTCCGGCCCCAATCATCGTTGCCAGGCCAGCCGGAAGCTTGGCCAGCCAGTCCGCCATGCCAACTGTTGCCAGCGCGGCCCTGATCTGTTCGTCAGAAACGCCTGGCGTGTAGAAGGCAACGTTTTGACGCACCGTTGCTGTAAAGATCGTTGGCGACTGTGGCAGATAAAGCAGCTGGTTTTGCCAGTCCGGCAGGTTAAGCGTCGTTACCGTTTGATCCTGAATCTTGATCGTGCCTTGTTTAGGAGTCAAAAAACCGCTCAAAAGATTGATCAAAGTCGTCTTACCCGCTCCACTCATCCCGATGATGCCAACTTTCTGCCAGCCTTTGATCTGCAGCGAAAACGGCTTAATGCTGGTGCCTTTTGGATATTGAAACGCCATTGAATCAAGCGACAGCTCATCAGTTGATTTCCAGGAATGCAGTGGTGCTTCGATCCGTGGCTGCGTGGGCTGGTTAAGGATCGTCAGCATTTTATGAAACGAGTTGCGGCCATTGAGCGTGGCATGGAAATCACCAGCAAACCGACGCATCGGCAGGTAGTATTCCGGTGCCAGGATCAAGACGGCCAACGCGTTCAAAAGCGCCATGCGACCATTTAGAAGATCAAATCCCAGATAAACGGCCACCACCGCGATGGAAAGCGTCGTGAAAAAGTCCAGGGCAAACGTTGAAAGCATCGCGACTTTCAGCACGGCCATCGTTCGTTTACGAAAATGCTCGCTGGCCGTAAAGATGCTTTTAGAGTAGCGCTTGCTTAAACCAAGATACTTAAGCGTGTCGATCCCCCGCAGCGAATCGATGAAATTGTTCGACAGATGCTGAAAGCTGCCATACTGCTGCTCGGCTTTGGCTTTGGCGGCCTTGCCCAGGATGATCATAAACAGGATGATCAATGGATAGGTCACCAATAAGATCACGGCCGAGCGCCAATCAAAAATCCCAACGGCAATCAAGATCAAAACGGGGACGCTCATCATGCCGATCGTCTTGTCAAACGTCAGCTTAACGTACTGGTTGACCTCGTCGATACCATCAAGCGCCATGGCAACCGTGCTCCCGGTCCCATTTTCCTGCACCAAGGCCGGCCCCTGATCATAGAGTTTGCTTAACAGCCGCGCCCGCAGATCAACGGCCGTCTGTTCCGCAAAACTATCCAGAATCCGTTTTTCCAGCCATAAGAGCAGCTGGCGCAAGGTATAGCTGGCAATAAAGCCCGCTAAAAGCAGCCAGTGCAGTCCTTTTCCCTGCCAGAGCATAAACAGCGTGCCAGCCAGACAGGCAGCCTGAGCGATAATAAAAACGGCCTGCAGAATCTTTATTCCGACAAGCCGTTTCACGATCGCGCCGGAACCCGGCAATTGAAATAAATCACGATCAATCATTAACGTACCTCAACGCGCGGCATCTCAATCCGCTTGCGGAAGATCCAGTAGGCAAAGGCCGTATATACCAAAATGCATGGCACCAGAACCAGCGTCGCAATCGTCATCACGATCAGCGTGTAGTTGGAAGATGACGCGCTCTTGATCATCAAATCGTATTGACTGCTGATCGAAGAAATCATCAACCGTGGGAACAAGCCGCTAAACAGCAGTGCTACCAGCGAAACCAGCGTCAGACCACTGAAGACGAATGCCCAGCCATTGCGGTTTTTAAAGGTATTGGCATGAGCCAGCACCGAAAAGGCAACGATCAAAGCCAGCCCCAGCAGTGTTGCTAACGGGTGCACCTTGATAAAGTCGGTTTGGAAGAGCAAAAGCAGCGCAAAGACAACCTCGCCCAGATACAGAACCCAGTAGAACGCCTGGCTGTAGTTTTGGGCCCGCGCTTGAATCGCCCCCGTTGTCTTGAGCGCGATATAGTTCAAGCCGTGCAGGTAGGTCAGCAGAGTCAGAGCAACGCCGCCGACGATTGAAAACCAGTTAAAGTAGTCTAAAAAACCAGCTTGAATGTTTCCCTGCGCGTCGATCGGCATCCCTTTGATCATCGAGATAAACATTACGCCAAAAAAGAATGGCACGATCAGACTGCCCAATGCCAGCGCGTTATCCCACAGCGGCTTTTTTGCCATGGGACTCTGCGCCCGGAATTCAAACGAAACGCCCCGGATAATCAAACCAACCAAAATCACCAGTAAGATCAGGTAGTAGCCGGAAAACAGCGTGGCGTACCAGTATGGAAACGAAGCAAACATCGCCCCACCCGCCGTGATCAGCCAAACCTCATTGCCATCCCAGACCGGACCAATCGTACGAATCAGCTGGGTGCGCTCGGCCTCGTTATGAGCCAGGGTTTTAACCGCCATGCCAACGCCATAGTCAAAGCCATCCAGGAAGAAGAAGGCCGCAAACAGCAGACCGATCAAAAAGAACCATAATATCTGCAGCATTGTCATTTAAAACGCCCCCTTAGCAAATGGATCCATAATCTTAGCCGATGCCGCGGCCTGATCGAATGGATCGTTGTGCAGCGCCCGTACGATCAAACCAATCAGGATTACCGCCAAGCCGCTGAACAGACAGAAGTAGACGATGTTGGAAATCAAGAGCGAAGCCACCGAAACGTTTGGCGAGACGCTTTGAGCAATCGTAAACAGACCATAGACCGTCCATGGTGCCCGGCCCAGTTCCGTAATCAGCCAGCCGCTGGTATTCATCAAGAACGGCGCAAACGTCAAGAGCGCCATTACCCAAAGACACCAACGATGCTGATAGAGCGTCAATTTGTTTTTGCGCGTCAAGATCAGGCCAACCAGCGAGCACAGCGCGATCAAGGCCCCAAAGCCAGCCATCACCCGGAAGCTCCAGAACAGCGTGTTGACTGGTACATAGTAGTTCATCTTGTGGCCGGCAATCGTCGTACCATACTGTTTCTTGAGCTCAGCGTTGACCTGCTCCATCCCTTTGACGGATCCGGTCGTCTTGCCATAAGAAAGCACGCTCAGCATTACCGGAATATCGATCTTGCCCTTGACTTCATGGGTCTTGGTATCAGCAATCCCGACCACCGTCCAAGGCGCCTGCTTGCCCGTCGTCTTGTAGACGGCTTCCGTAGCGGCAAACTTCATTGGCTGTTCCTTGATCAGGTACTTCATCTGCAGGTCCCCCATCAGCATCGTTGCCACAGAGAAGATCAGCATCAGCGTCATGCCCAGCCGCATCGTCTTGTGATAGACTTTGGTGTTTTCCTTTGACAGCTGCCGTTTCTTAAGCAGCTGGAAGGCAGCCAGACCAGTAATGATCGTCGCCCCGGTTAACAGCGCCCCCAAGACAACGTGACCATATTCAAAGAACAGCTGCGGATTCATCAGCAAGGCGCCAAAGTCAGCCATTTCGGCCCGGCCGTTGCGAATCGTGTAGCCGACGGGATGTTGCATGAAAGAGTTGGCAGTCAGAATCCAAAGCGCGGATGTCATTGTCCCGAACACGACCATCCAAATAAAGAACAAGTGCAGTTTCTTGCCAACCCGATCCCAGGTAAACATCCACAAGCCAATAAACGTTGACTCGATGAAAAACGACAGCAGCGCCTCAAAAGCAAGCGGTGCGCCAAAAATATCGCCCATAAAGCGTGAGTAGTCGGACCAATTCATCCCAAACTGGAATTCCTGAATCAGCCCCGTAACCACGCCAACGGCAAAACTGAGCAGGAAGATCTTGCCCCAGAATTTTGCCATTCGTTGATACTGTTCATTTTTGGTATGAACATAAATCGATTCCATAATTGCAACGACAAAAACGGTCCCAATCGAAAACGGAACGAAAAAGAAGTGAAAAACGGTCGTCATCGCAAATTGGAAACGAGCTAGATTAACGATTGTCATTCTAACATCCCCTTTTAAACTTATTTCCTAATCACTTATCAACAGATTAGGAATACCGTTTTTTTACAGCCTTAGTGTACCGCTTTGATAAAAGGCTTTCAACACGCAAATCACTTTATTTTAATTTTGTCTCTCAACTCGCAGTTATCCGGCAATTTAAGTAATTTTTAGTATATTTAAGAAACAATAGATCTCTTAAAATCGTCCATTTTTAAGTTATCAATCAATTAACAATATTCGGGCTGTTTTCAACATTCAGTTCTTTTTTATTCCTATTAATACAGTTATCGATTTATGTTTGTTTTGCCAAAAGTTTGTGAATCTCAAATTCAATTTCACAATATCAAGAAAGTAAATTGAGTGTCACTATTTTCTTAATTGAACAATTGATAAGTAAAGAATATCTTAAAATCGGTGATATATAGGTAATTAAAATAATTTTGTCGATTGCATCTGATAAATTTAAAACATTTTTGTAGCGCTTTCGCATATTTGATGATAAGATATATTCACAAATCATGCAGGACATCGTTGTTTTTTATACATTTAACATTCGGTTGATAATTATGAAAGCAGCAGTTTGGCATGGCGTAAAAGACATCCGCGTGGAAGATGTTGAATTAAAGCCTTTAAAGTCAGATGAAGTCGTTGTAAAAGTCGCTTGGACCGGCATTTGCGGCAGCGATTTGCATGAATACGTCGAAGGTCCGGTTTTCATTCCGGTCGATAAGGTCGATGAACTGACTGGCGGCCAGGCACCGCTGACGATGGGACATTTGTTGAGGCAGTCGGCGAAAACGTCACGGATGTTAAAATCGGTGATCACGTTACCGTCAATCCGACCGTTACTCGTGAACGCTGGAGCGATGATCTCAACGTTTATGACGGCTACTCCTTTATTGGATTAAGCTGTGATGGCGGTTTTACCACCTTCGTCAACGTTCCCGCGCACAACATTTATCATTTGCCAAGTGAATTTCCTTTAAAGCTGGCAGCCACAATTGAACCAACCGCCGTTGCCGTGCAGGCCATCAAGGAAGGCTCATTAAAATTCGGCGATACAACGGCAATTTTCGGCGCTGGTCCGATCGGCTGTCTAGTTACGGCGGCGGCTAAGGCAGCGGGCGCTAGAAAGATTATTGTCTGTGATCTGTCTGAGAGCCGTTTAAACAAGGCGATTGAAATGGGAGCTACCGACGTCATCAATTCTGGCCAGGTCGATGCCGTCAAGGAGATTCGCAAGCTGGTGCCAAATGGCGTTGACGTTTCATTTGAAGTCGCGGGCGTACAGCCTACGTTTATTCAGGCGATTCATGCTACCAAGCCACGGGGCACGATGGTTGTCGTTTCAATTTTTACCCGTCCAATTGAATTCAATCCAATGCTTTTAACCAACAGCGGCGTTAAGGTCACCTTAACGATCGCCTACTTGCGCCAGACGTTTAAGCAGACCGTTGACTTGGTTACGCAGCACAAGATTGAGGTCACCCCTATCATCACCAAGGAAATCGTGCTTGATGACAGCAAGCACACTATAACCAACCGCATATGATTAAATCCCAAGTTCTCCTATACTTGAAGACATATTCAAGGAGGAGGACTTTTTATGAAGCAAGATTTTGTCGAAGTTGATATACCACGAACAAAGAAGCCGGTTACTAAGCGCTCACGCCTGACAGCGACCGTTTCACTGCACCAAGTAAAAATTAATGTCTACCAAGAAGCAGATCCCGCTTTGGTTAGTGAGATCATTAAAGCAGTAGCCACTTATGCTGGTTAACTGGAGTGTTCCTCAGCACGTCTACATAGTTTGTGGCAAGACCGATCTGCGGAAGGGCATTGACGGTTTGGCCATGGTGATCGCAGAGAATTATGGCTTGGAATTAGATAATGATTCGCTATTCCTGTTTTGTGGCAATCGTAATGACCGCTTCAAAGGCTTATACTGGGACGGTGAAGGATTCATATTACTTTATAAACGCTTTGAAAATGGTGGATTACGATGACCGCGACATCGAGAAGACGCAGTGGCATTAACCAAGAGTCAGATTAAGGCATTGTTAGAAGGTATCTCGCCACTGCCTCAGAAACAAATCAGGCCAGCTATTAAGGGACCAGGGTATTAACAAGTTCCTCTTTTATTTGCCTCTATTATCTGATAACCTAATGGTCATCAGATAATAGAGGAGGTGATTGGTAATGGCTGAGAAGATCACTTTAGAAGAAGCTTTGCGTGAGAACAAAGAACTAAAGGCTAAGATCGCGGAACTGACTGAGATGGTAAACTATCTGCAAAAGCAATTTTTTGGAAAAAAAGCTGAAAAATTAAGTGCTGGCCAGCTGGATCTGTTTGATGATAAAGAACAGGAAACCGCGCCAACGAATGATTCAACAGTCGAAAAGTTAACCACTACCGTTACCAGTCATCAAAGAAAATGCAAATCAAAGGAATCACGTAAAGAATGGCTTGATTGCTTAGAACAAGTTGAAGAACTTCGTCAGCTGAGTAAGCAAGAACTGACTTGTGATTAATGCGGTCAAATGATGACGGTTATCGGCAAACATGAACAGTATCGTAAAGTTAAACTGGTTCCTGCCCACCTGTGCTGCAAAATCGTATGTACTGAAACGGCCAGATGCGAACACTGTCAAAATCCGGAAACCGGCAATGATGTACTTGTTCAGGCAAAGACGCCACAGCCTTTGTTTCCACACAGTTACCTTTCAAGCTCGGTAATCGCCGAAGTACTTTTTGAAAAGTTTGGCCTGGCAGTACCGTTTACTCGCCAGACGCAGTATTGGGAGCGCCTCGGGCTTCCGATCACCAGTAAACATATGGCTCGTGGGGTAATTGAAGCTGGCGAAAGGTTTGGGCAAAAGATTTTTGAACGTCTGCGTCAAGAAATCAAGGCAGCACCTGTGGTGCAGCTTGATGAGACGCCATTTCAAGTTCTGGATCTTGATCAGACACATGGCTACTTCTGGTCAGCCTGTTCTACGGAAGAATTCATTCCACATCAAGTATCGTATTTCCACTATGCCCCTTCACGATCAGGAAAGTTTATTACAGAAATCTTAGGTGATGACTTTTCTGGCGGTATTATGTGTGATGGGTTTAGTGGATATTCTGATAATCGCTTACCAGAAGCGTATTGGGGGACCTGTCTGTTTCATATCAATCGCCAATTTAAGCGACTGCTTGATCCAAAGATTACCCGCTTTCAAGGGCAAAGTATTGCGAGTGACGCTGTGCGGATCCTTACCAAAGTATTTCACATCGAAAAACGGTTGAAATATTCATCAGCAAGTGAGAAGGCGCCCAAAGGCGTCAGCATTTAAAAGCGATGATTGATGATTTCTATCAGCTGATTGAAGAAGCCTTGACGAAATCGCCACTCAAACCGCTACGCAATGCGATCAAAAATGCCCTCAAATTGAAGAAGCGGGTTTACCAGATGTTCAGGCATGGAGAGCTGCCATTGCATAATAATCACAATGAGCAGCTGATTCGTCCCACCACGCTGGTTAGAAAGAACAGTCTGTTTGCGAAGTCCACGGCTGGGGCCAAGGCTAATGCGATCTGGTATAGCATCGTGCAAACCGCAAAACTAAATCATCTGGATGTTTTTAAATATTTAGAGACCCTGCTTAGCGCCTTTACAAAACGCGAAACGCCAGAAATAGAGGCTTATTTGCCATGGGCTCGTGAAATTCAAGAAAGCTGCAAAGCCTAATTGATAAATGAACAGCGGTCGACCACACAGAAATGCGCCGGTCGACCGCTGCTTTTTTATTCTTTAATTTTTGAAATTGCCCACCGTTTAGTAGGCAACATGGTTCAATATGGTGTGCTTACCATCAAAAATTATTTTCCAATTTTCATCTCACTTCAAAACAAAAAGAGGATGGGAAAAAACTATATTTTCAGATGAATTTTAGAGAATAGTAATATTAAAAATCGCTAGAAATCAACGTTTTCAGCAACGTGGTTCCTAGCGATTCTTTAGTTTTGAGACTTTTTTCCCAGTCTCTTTTAAATTTCAGTTTCTTATGAGCAGGATTCTGCTTTTGAAACTTTTAGATTAGTCTTCGCGACGCTTCTTGCGCGTACCGAACAGTGCCAGCATTGATGCAATACCGGCAAAGCCTAAGCCCATTGCAGCCGTGACTTCGTTCTTGTCGTTACCGGTTTGTGGTAGCGTTGTAGCCTTAGCAGCTTCCGTCTTAGCTGACGTTGGCATTGCTTGACCCTGACCAGCTGGCGTTGTTGGTTCGTCTGGAGTCGTTGGCGTTGATGGAGTGTCAGGCGTCGTTGGCGTTTCCTTCTTAGTGTATGGTACTGGCGTGTCTTCAGTTGGATCTGCCGGCGTGATTGGGCTTGGATCAACTGGAGTGTAGCCTGGTACTTCTGGAATTGGTTCGTTTGGAACAACCTTCGTTGGATCATTTGGATCGTTTTGGTAGATTGGCGTATCGGCACCTGGAATTGGCGTACCATTTGGATCTACTGGAATGATCTTACCAACCTGCTTGTAGATGAACGTTGCCGTTTCATCACCGTTGCCAAACGTCCCCTTGGTGTTGTCCTGCTTTACCAGAACGTAGCCGTTGATGACCTTGGCATCGCCAGTCACGTCAAAACCGTCGCCGCTCTTGTATGAGCTGCCCTTGTCAACGCTTGGTGACAGTTCGTTGCCATCTTCGTCCACGAACTTCTCCGTCAAACCGTATTGGTTCTGCTTGTATGGTACTGGCGTGTCCTTGCCAGGATCAGTTGGCGTAACCGGACTTGGGTCAACTGGCGTGTAGCCTGGCACGTCTGGAATTGGTTCGTTTGGCACGACCTTCGTTGGATCGTTAGGGTCCGTTGGGTAGGTTGGCGTGTCCGCACCTGGAATTGGCGTACCATTTGGATCAACTGGTACCAGCTTGCCGTTTGGTGCGTAGGTTACCGTTTCTTCAACGTCTGGATTGTCAGGCGTTGCCGTCAAACCACCGGCAGTCTTCTTGTCGGCATGGTACCCGTCAACGAATGGCGTGTCTTCCGTACCGAAAGTCTTAGTACCAATCCAACCAGTAGTTGAAACTACTTCGCCAGTAACCTTGTCAATCGTGTCAGTCTTACTGAAAGCGTCCTTTTGAGTTTGAAGCTTGTCAGCAGGAGTGTCGTCGCCAGCCCCCGTGTAGTGGATGGTTTGCGTAGCATCCTTGTAGCTTACTGATTCTTCAGTTGCATGCTTCAAGTGAACTACGAAGTCATTGCCAACCTTTTCGTAGACTTGACTGCCATCAGTAAAGTCGTTGGATACCAATTCGTATCCTTGATCTTCGTAGTTCTTGATCTTGTCGGCCGTGGTGTAGTTGATCTTTGAACCAACCTTGCCGCTTGGCAGATCAGATGAGCTTAACGTTTTACCAGTCGTGTCATCAACGTACTTGATCGTACCAGTAACTACTTGGACATATGGTACCGGCGTGTCCTTGCCTGGATCAGCTGGTGTGATTGGGCTTGGATCAACCGGCGTGTAGCCTGGCACGTCTGGAATTGGTTCGTTTGGCACTACCTTCGTTGGATCGTTAGGGTCCGTTGGGTAGGTTGGCGTGTCCGCACCTGGAATTGGCGTACCATTTGGATCAACTGGTACCAGCTTGCCGTTTGGTGCGTAAGTTACCGTTTCTTCAACGTCTGGGTTGTCAGGCGTTGCCGTCAGTCCACCGGCAGTCTTCTTGTCGGCATGGTACCCGTCAACGAATGGCGTGTCAACCGTGTTAAACGTCTTGGTACCTTCCCAATCACTCATTGAGACCTTACCAGTTACCTTGTCAATCGTCACCGTCCGCGTGAAGGCGTCCTTTTGCGTCACAGTGTTGTCAGCTGGCGTCTTGTCGCCGGCACCAACGTAGTGAATCGTTTGGCTGGCATCCTTAACCAGGTTGTTGCGGTCAGCATCGGTTGGGTAAACCGGGCTGTTCGGATCGTTAGGATTGATTGGCTGGCCTGGCGTTACCGGATTTGGATCGTTAGGCGTGATGGTTTGCGTCTTGTGCTTCAAGTGAACCACAAAGTCGTTGCCAGTCTTTTCGTAGACCTGACTGCCATCAGTGAAGTCACTGGATACCAATTCGTAGCCTTGGTCTTCGTAAGCCTTGATCTTATCTGCCGTCGTGTAGTTGATCTTGGAACCAACCTCACCGCTTGGCATATTGTCTTGATCCAGCGTTACGCCGGTCGTGTCGTCAATGTACGTAATCGTTCCCGATACAACGACTGGGTTATTGCTGTAGACAACTATTTCCGTCAGATCAGCTTGGCCAGGAACTACCGTCACCGTAGATATCGCCGACTTATCAACATTGTCAAAGCCCAGTGTCTTTGGATCGGCTGACTTAACTTCGCTAAGTTCAGCACTTAATGGCATCCAGGCACGATCTGCACTTTCGGTATCAACTTTACCATCATTGTTGGTGTCGTAGCCCAGGATCTTACCCGTGACCTTATCAACGATTGCCGTCCGTTCAAACGTTACGGTCTGTTCGTATGAGCTGGTACCATCAGGAGAACCATTGACCGGGTTGCCATTAGCGTCAATGTAGTTAATCGTCCGTTTTACCGTGTCAATCAAGTCATCCTTAGCAACACCATCTGGGTAGTTAACGTCACCCTTAGGATTGATTGGTTCGCCTGGCGTGCCCGGATTAGTTGGCGTCACTGGCATCGTTTGGTGACCATAGTAAACCTTTTCCGTTACGTTGGTCGTGTTGCCATCAACAGTGACCGCAGCTACTGAAGCCCGGTCAGGAGCCGTGTAGCCGTAATCAGAAAGGTCGGCAGAGTCTTGCTGCGTCCAAGTCTGGGCATCAACTTTCCAGCTGTCATCGATTGTGTAGCTGGAACCGTCAGCTGAAACAGTACCGTAACCGATAAAGTTACCTTGGTCGTCATAGATCTTGTTGCGCGCCAGCGTCGCCGTTTGCGTAACCGTGCTTTCCAGATTAGATGGAATTGGTTCACCCGTTACACTATCGTAGTATTCGATTGTCCGTGTAACGTCCTTAGTTTCGGCTTCCGTGTGGTAAGTTACCTGTTCGTAAACATAGTAAACATCATTAATGTTGTTGGAGCTGATCGTTCCCTTAGCGTCAGATGGCGTCGTGTTGTACGTAAAGCCGTTAACGGTCGTCGTACCAGCAGTTCCCATTGACTTGTCGCTCTTAACGTAGCGGTAAGTCTTACCATTGACGGTAATCGTTTCTGGTTTGTAGGTTGAACCAGATACATCATAGGAAGTGTTGTTGCCAGAGTTTTCATATGCCGTCATTGGCTTTTGAATTACCGTACCATCGCTGGTTACGTAGTTGATGCGAACCTGACCTTGCGGAGCGTAGTAATACTGAACCGGTTCTTGACCAGCAGACAAACCATTAGCTAAAACAATAACAGTAAGGTGTTTGTTATATCCCGCGAGTTGTTCCTCAGTAAATCCTGCATCCGTTATGTACTTTTTACCATCCGTACTGTTAATGTAATAAGAAGTACCCGAACCATAGTTACCGTTAGAAGCAAATGCGTCGGGCGCCAATGAATCAGTAGACAAAATTGTCTTCCAAATATTTGAGTCGTTGACACTGTTAATAGTAATTGCATTGCCATCAGCATCTTTTTGCAACGCAACCCTTAATTCAACTCTAGCATATCCGTTATCTGAAGTAACAACGTAAACTCTGGCAAGTTGGAGTTGATTAGACAAAACCAGATTGCCACTAACATATACATCACCAACATGATACGTCTTAGCCAAATTTCCAGTAGTTGAAGATGGGGTGCTGATCAAATCATAACCCTTGAATTTCCTAGAATCAGAAGCAGTATATTTGTAACCTTCACGTCCCGTTTCTTCGTATGTTGCCAAGGTAGTTTCGTTACCAGCAACATCTTTAGCAATGTATTCAGTTTTGATGGTACCAGTAGCTGGATACGTCACTGCTGTATAAGTCCCTGGAGTAGGATTAATAGTAGCTTTACCATTACTATAAACAGTCAATGAAGTCAGAGAACCGTTGTTAGGATTAATAGAGATACGAGAAGTAGAAACATTGTCAATCTTAGTGTTAGTATACGTAATTTCATAATATTGTGTAACACCTGCTACTACACTAGATAACTCAAACCCATCCGTACCGTTATTGATTTTAACTGCACCCGAGTTAGGAGTCAAAGCCCGTTCCCATTTGACCGTGTCAGTAGTTGCATCAACTACCTGAACATATACAGTATTGTCGTATATACCGTTTGTTGCATTCTTACTAGTCGAAAAACGAACATAGTAGTTGGTATTATTCTCACCGTTGTAAGATTTATACTTGCTATTATCGATACCCCATTTATCATAGTCGCCACCCAAGCTGATAATCCCAAACGTGTAGCGGCCATCAGTCGGATCAGCCTTGTATCCAGACGGAATATTACTTTCGTCTGCAACGACACTTGCGCCGTTGGCATTGCTCATCACTGGTGAAACATCACTGTCAGTCAAGCCCTTTGCCTTACCTTCATCGGTAATCTTGCCTTCCGCAGATGCTGCATCATCGCTGGCAGCCTGACTATTAGCAATCATAGCAGTTGAAGCATCAGTGGCAGTTGAAGCCCAGCGTTGAAATAGTCGTAAATGCATTACCCACGTTGAAGCATCAGTCGCAGTAGCAGTTGAAGAGCCAGTAGTTGCTGCTGAAGCACTGGAAGCAGTAGATGAAGCCGTCGAAGCAGCCTGTGAGCTGTCCGTAGCTGACGTTGAAGCCGCTGCAGCCGTTGCCGTTTGCGCGCTGGCGGCTGCTGAACTGGCCGCCGCACTGCTGTTGGCATCGCTGGCAGCTGAAGAATCCGTGCTGCTCAGCGTAACCGCACTGGCACTGGTATCATTGGCAGCGCTGTTTACGCTAGCCGTGTCAGCACTGGTATCCGTACCAGTCGTCGTGTCGGCAGATACTTGACCATTGCTGAAGAACATCAATGTCCCCAAAAGCACGGATACCGTCCCGATGCTTAATTTACGCAGTGAGAACCGTTGAGCGCGATTGGCACTCTTTTGTTCCTGCATATATTTATTATTCTTGGAATACATATATGTAGACCTCCTAAATCTAAAATCTCAATATCGAATAAAGCTAATATCAAGGTTTTCTTGGCAGCTGCTAATCTGGTGAATTTTTGTTAATCACTTTATAATCTATTTTCAAATCAGCAAACTTTTTTGCTGCCTAAATTAACTTTTAACTCGATAAGCAGATTCCTTTTCAACACGAATGATTGTATATGGTAACTTACAAAAAAGAAAGACCAATCCGCCTTCTTACAAGCTCTTTCACTTTGTTATACAACGACTGGTAATTTATGGCCCTTTGAGTAAATTTAAGAAACTATTAGTTTACATAAAGTAACCAAACGGGGGAATAAATAGCTGGCTAGCGCCGATTCCGTTTATATATTGATAACATTCAACTACTTGCTGCAGCTGCAGTTGAATCAGAAAAGCCGTTCCGCAAGTGACCACGGTAACGGCTTTTATCACTTATAGAAATAATCCCAGCAGCATCAGTCCCAGCGTAATCAAGAGAATTACACCCATAATCAGCTGACCAAACCACGATTCTCGCGGATTCTTTTGGTAGGTACGAGCCTTTTCGCGTTCAACCTGAGCCAAACGCGCGCTGGCATGCCGCTCAACCAGATCATCATGCTGATTGGGCTTGGTTAATGAATCAATCTTGCGCGTTGCCATTTTAAGACCTCAATTCACTAAAACGCTTTTGATATGTTTCAACTTTGGCATCCCCGGCAAACTCACGCTGCGAATTGATCAGCTGTTCCATGACGGCCGGTTTAACCATTGCCAATAAGAGCTTTTCAATCATCGCGTCAAGCTGCGTCTCATCATAGCGATTATCAGGCGCGACCAGTTCTGGCAGATGCAGCGTGTCATTAAAGCCTAGAATCAGCTGGTTGTTCTCAAAGGCCGCCCGCACTGCATCCATAATCTGATCACCGCGATTGATATCCAGATAAATATCGCAATCGGCCATCAGCTGTTTGGCCTTTGCAAAACTGACTGCTGGATACAGGTGCACATTGGCTTGCTCACCGATCTGCAGCAGTTTTTCCGACATCTCGGTCAACGCCGCGACATGAAAATCAAAATTCTTAAGCCGGGCTGCCAGTACAGAAAGCATCTCGATCTGATCCGAGTTAGTCATGATCAAAATGGCTGGTCGCATCTGGTTGCCGCGCGGATGCGGATAGATCGTACCCAGCTGCTGCACCTTAACGTCCATTGACTGTGAATCGGCATCCACCAGCTTGGCAAATTTTTCTTGATACTGCACCCAGGCCTGATGATTCTGCATCCAGATCTGCTTGGTGCGCGTTTGATTTTCAAAGATAAAGCGCATGTTGCCAGGCAGCTCGTCACCCAGCCCTTCCTGCCAGACCAAAACGTCGCTGGCATTTTCGTTTGGCAGCTTCAAGGTCGTAAAGAAAGCCAGGTTCAGTGTGTTGTAGATAACGTGATCAAGCTGATAGTCGCTGCTTTGCAAAAAATCAGCGGTCAAATCCAGCCAGTTAGCGAAATGACGCTGCCGCCCGCCGGTATACAAAAAGATGTCGTCAGTCGTTAAATGATGGTCGATCACCACGTTTTGTGCCGCGTCATAATACTGCTTGAGTTTTGCCTGACCCTTGGCATAAAACGTCTTGGCAAAACGCTGCCCATGCTGATCATATTGATCGATCCACTGCAGCTCTCCAGCCGCGTTCAGCCATTCAACCTGCTTGACGAAACGCGTATTGTCATTTTTAAAGAAGCGGATCTCGGCACGCTTGGTATTCAGATCATAAACCTGGGCCCCACTGGCATCCCCTTTGATCTGCCAGAATCGAGGCACCTGAACCTGATCAAAATAAAGCGGCTCGCCAGTCTGCTTACGATACTGCTTGATTGGCGAATCGACCTCTGCCGGCAAAAAGCCATCATCATTGATCACCACTGTTGGCACCTTGATTCCAGCGATTTTTTGTGAGCGGACCAGGTCAATGCTGCCGCGCTGCCAGTCGTCAAATAGATTAAGCATCAATTTCCTCCTTTACCAGCTGTCGCCATTTTGCAAGAATCTGATCATCCAAATAGTGCTCGGCAATCTCATAGGAATGCTGACTGAACTTCGCGCCCCGGTTTTCATCGGCAAAGAGCTGCTCAATGGCTCCCGTCAAAGCCGCGACTTTTTCAGCTTCATCCTGCTGTTCGTCATAAGGCAGCAAAAAGCCGTTTTGACCCGGATCAATAAACGTCTGATTGCCATACGGGACGTCAAAGCCGATCATTGGCAGGCCTCCGCCGACCGCCTCTAACAGACTCAACCCAAATCCTTCACTGGTTGAGGCCGCGATGTAGCCGGCGTAGTTTTGGTAGACGTCATCTAGCCGGTGCTGTCCCATCAGATGAATATAGCCGTTTGCCTGGGCCGTGTCGATCTGGCGCTGGAGTCGATCATGCTGCTCGCCATAGCCATAGATATCCAAGACCAGATCGCCAACCGTCTGCCGGGCCGCGATTACCGCGCTGATCAGCCAGTCAATATGCTTTTCGCCCGCCAGCCGGGAAGCCGTGATCAGCGTATGCCGGCGCCGCTGCTGATACTGCCACTGCTTGAGAGTGGTCAGACTGCCAACGGGAATCACGACCACCTTGGCCTCATCATGCTGATACTTCTTCAGCTGTTTGGTCAGCATCGCTTGCTGAGCCGCGGTTGCCACGATGAAAAAGTCGGTGTCCGCCGCGTGCACGAACTGATACTCATAAAAGTTGTTCCAGAGGACGCGCTGATTATCCGTATGGTGCGCGTCATAATGTTCAGCATGCACTACCACGCCCAGTTTGGCTGGTCCATGCAATTGATACCAAAGCTGACCGCTGCTTAGATCCGGACTGTCCTCACGATCCAAAATCACCAGATCATCAGCCTGCAGGTTCAAGCGGCAGATCATCTCAGCGTACAGTTCGGTTTTGGAGTAGTAGATCTGCTCAGGAAACTCAAAGACCTCATTTTCGCCATTAAGGTACTGATGATAGGCAACGCGGCCATCTTGATTCAAAAAGTCGCGCAGATAGACCTGACCTTTGCCATCCAGATATTCCACGGCATAGCAGCTGGCACTGAAGAACTCCCGCCGCATTAAGCGTGGTCCTGCGAAATACTCGGCATAGTCAATCAGCTGCCGTTTTTGGTCTACCACATGAACTCTGATCCGCCATTCTTCAGCCATTTCAAAGTCAACCAGCTGCTTATTGCCGACAAAGGTCTGCGTCTTCATTGGCACGTCCTGCAGCTCATGGGCCTGGCGAAACTCAGCCAAAGAATAGGTTGATGGCGTAATTGGCATATCAGTAAAAAAGTTGTACAGCCAGATGACCTGATCATCACGCAGCCCCAGATTGCTCGTCAACGCCTGAATGTTATCGGCCAGAATCATATCCGAAAAGATAAACCGGGCCTCAATGCCTGCCTGTTCAAAAACCTTGGCGCGATAAGCCTGGGCATACTCAACCCCACTGCTGGCCCAGCCAATGCCAAGATTAACGTTATAAACCGTCATTTCCTCACCTCTGTTTAGATAAATTCCAAAACCAGTTCCTGCTTGCGATTAACCTTGATCAGGCTGAGCAGCAGATGGCGCACGGCAACCAGCCGCACCTGATCAAACATTTTTTCAAACGCCTCATAAGCCTGCTTGTGGTAGACGTACACCGCGTCTCGCTGCATCAATGACCACGGTTCGGTATAAGACTTCAGCCGCTCCAAAAAGGCCACCTGATCAATCCAACAGTCATCCAGACTCTTAAGCATCGCTGCCCGATAGAACTGATCGCACTGCGCGGGAGTCAACAGCTGCTTTTCTTTTTGATCCAGCACTTTGCGACTCAGCCGCATCAGAAATTCCTTGATCGTTGCCTGACTGCTAAAGTCGATTGCAGGCAGCTCCGTAATCAGATCATAGGTAATCCAGTGATTGATCATGTCCTTCAACAGCTCCGCATTCCAATCCGTCCGCTCAGCCAGCAGCTGATCAAACCCGCGTGCCAGCCAATTTTCCGCGGTCTGGCGATAGTCATCGAGCTCCATCACCTGCTCGCGCTCAAAATAAAAGACCTCTCGCTGCATGCGCATGCTGTGCTCATAACGATAAGTGCGCGTCCGCTGATTCTGTTCCTTATCCAGCAGCCGCTCATTTAAAAAGTGCATTGAAACCCAGAGCGAAGGACTGCGCAATTGCCGCGGCTTTTCAATTGGGTGCGTGGCGCGGCGGCGTTTTTTACGGCGATAGTAGTTCTGCAGCTTGACACTGCTGTTTTTGCCGACCAGATCGTCTTCCAATGACCAGAAAAAGATGCTGGAACCTGGATCACCTTGACGCCCAGCCCGGCCCCGCAGCTGTTCGGCAACCCGCGGCAGCAGCAGCTCAGTGCCAATCACGGCCAGACCGCCAAGCTCCTTGACGCCCTCGCCAAGCTTGATGTCAGTACCCCGGCCAGCCAGATTGGTCGCGACCGTTACGGCTCCTTTTTGACCAGCTGCTTTGACGATCATGGCTTCTCTGGCTTCATTGCGGGCCGTCAAGACATTATGGGCAATCCCTCGGTTCAGCAACAGTTCAGAAATGATCGCAGAATTTTCGATTGAACCGGCAATCAAAAGAATCGGCCGTCCCTCTTGATGCAGTCTCATCGTCAAGTCAATCGCCGCCCGCAGCTTTTCGCCGGTCGTCAGATACAGTCGGGGCGAGAAATCCTGGCGCACAACCGGGCGATGAGTCGGAATCGCAACGACTTTCATCTTGTACAGGTTGATAAACTCGCTGGCTGATGAGCGCGCCGTCCCTGTCATCCCCGCGACGTTTTCAAACAGGCCGAACAAGCTCTGATAAGTCGTTGAGGCAACGGCCTGTTGATTATCGGTCAGTTCAACGCCTTCTTTCTGCTCAACGGCCTGCTGAATTCCAGTGTTGATCTTCATCCCTTTTAACAGGCGGCCATTGGCTTCATCCAGCAGTATCACCTTGCCATCCTGGACTTCATATTCATGACCGCGCTGCTGCAGAAAATGTGCCTGCAGCGCCAGATTAATGTGCCGATACAGTTCGCGGCGCTTTGGACTGAACAGATCATCAATCCGGAAATAGCTTTGGGCATACTCAATCCCCGCCTTGGTCAGCCAGACTGCTTGATCCTTGAGATTCAGCCGATACTCCTGACGATAGCGCAGCGTCCGGACAAACAGATCGGCCTGCTGATAAAGATTTGACTGCAGCGATGGTTTGCTGGAAACCACCATTGGCGAATTGGCGCCATCCAAAAGCACCGCGTCAGCCTCATCGATAATCGCGAAATGATAGGGCCGCAGATACTGATCACGCGGATTGGCAGCCAGATTGTTGAAAAGATAGTCAAACGCCAGCGTGGTCCCCGTCGTGTACATCACGTCGGCATTATACCAGCCCCGTTTTACCTCAGGCTTAACCTTTTTAGCTTCATCGTCTTCATCAGCGGCATCCGGATCAAAGCCCAGGCTGCAGGTCAACCCCAGCCATTCATACAGCGGCGCCATCTCTTCTTGATCACGCTTAGCCAGGTACATGCTGGGCGTAACCAGAATCGCGCCTTTTTGCGTCAGACCGTTGAGATAAAGCGGCAGCGTGGCCGTCAGCGTCTTGCCCTCACCAGTTTTCATCTCGGCAATCTGTCCCTGCTGCATGACGATGGCTCCCAATACCTGCACGTCAAACGGATACATTCCTAATACCCGGCGTGCGGCCTCGCGTACGGTGGCGTAGGCTTCTGGCAGGATCGCCATTAAAGACGCCCCTTCAGCCAGCTGGGCACGCAGTTTAGGCGTTTGCTCCTGCAACGACTGGTCATCTAACGACCGCATCTTGGGTGCCAGCGCGTTGACTTGCCGCAGGATCCGCCGTGCTTTTTGATATTCCCATGAAAAGCTCATTTATAATTCCTTTCTGGCCGCGGATCCTCATTGCTGATCATCATAAAATAATCAAAAACGGCCTTGCTCTATTTTGGCCGCGCGACTCCCAGCCGATCGCGCAGCTCCTGCAGAATCATCATGATCGGTAAGCGAACCGCGCCTTGCCAAAAAGCATCGCCGCGGTAGCTGATCTGATAGCGCTCGATCCGTGGATTAATCGGCAGCTCATCTGGGGCCAGCGTAAAGCCATGCCAGATCGGCTGCCAATCAATCAGCTGGTGCACCAAGGCATTGGTCGCGGGCGAAGTACCAATCAGATTCACCCAGCCATAATCGGGGATTGCCTGATTAATCCGTGCTTTTACCAAATCCAACGCGTCGTTTCGTTCCTGCCACGGAATCACCACCGGCAGCAGGTTGGAAATGATGTGCTGTTCGGCTAAGACATTGCAATCAATTCCGCTGCTGGTGCGGCGCGTTTCCAGCAATAAAACGCTGACTGGCTGCCCCGGAATCGGCTTGATCAGCGAAGGAACGGTTATTGGCTGGTCAATTCCCTGGTCAGCAATCTCCAGTCGTTTAAAATCCAGCTCCCAACAGCCCAGATTGATCAATTCAACGGTATAGCTGACCACTTCTAAAGGACAAATAACCGTCAGCTGAGTGCCGTGTGCCTGAAACTCCTTGATAACATCCCCCTGCGCATCATAAAAAGACGCCTTGAGCATCACGCGCGCTGCTGGTTCAACTTTCATCACGGCCTTGATCTGATAGGTCTGATTACTGAGCAGTTCCGGCAGCTGAGAGACGATGCGCTGAGCCTGATAGTTGCCCGCTGAATGCCATTTGACCAGTGTTTTGCCTGGCGCCATCAGCCGATTGACAAAATGAACCGACTGATCGGCGCGCACGGTCATTGCCGAGCCATAGCGATAGTTGTTGTTTGACTGATTGCCCCAGTAGACGTAGTTCAGCAAATCCTCACCTTCCAAAATCTTCTTTTAAGACGCGCGCGTACTGCCGCAAAAACCATTTAATCATCCCGCTGCTGTCGTCATTGTGCCGGCCAGGCAGACCATAGTAGTTGATCTGGCGGGCCCGCCCCAGCAGATGCTTTTTCAAGACGGCCAGCGCGTTGGGATCATAGTCGTCATCAAACATGTACGCGAGGTTGAGTGACGTTTCGCTGGCATCTTCATGGATCAGCGCGTCAATGATTTTTTGATCCAGCTGCCGCAGACTGGTTTCGTCCAGTTCATTTGGCGCGGCAATCAGTTCTCGGGCCAGGTCAAAGCTGGTGCCAAATTCGTCCGGCCGTGCCAAGCGACTCCGCTGTGCGATCGTTCCTAGATGTACCAGGGGCTTGGCGGCAATCACCGCATGAGCCTTTTGTCGCAGACCAAATTTAATCGCGCCATAAGTTCCCATTGAAATGCCTGACATCACCAGCTGCGTATGGTCAAAGCCCAACAGCTGCAGATGCTGATCAATAATCTTCGGTACGGCTTGGTTGAAAAACGGTCCCGTGTAAAAGGCGCCCCCCTCCAGCCGCGAATCGGTAATCAAAAGATAGGGAACTTTCATTTTTTTCATCATGAAATAGCCTTCAAAGCTTTTCTTGGAGTGATAGCCGGCAAAGTATACGCACAGTGGCGGCCGCAGATCACCAGGATTAAAGAAGAACTGCACCTCATCGCGCGATTCAAGATCCTGCCAAGCCTGCCCGCCATTGATAAATGTCCCCAGTCCATAGCGCGCCCAGCGAAGCTCAAGGTTGCCCAGCGTCATCTGACCATGTCCTTTAGCAAAGACGATCACGCTTAAAAACTGGTTGCGAGCAGTAATCGGCGTCGGGATTACCTGCGGCTTTTGCAGCTGCGCCTCGGAAAACTCATAAGTCTGGCGCTCACTGCCATAAACCAAAACAAAGCGGTAGCGAATCTCCACGTTGGCATCATGTTGAAAAACGGGCCAAACCGTCAGCTGCCGATCAGGATCGACAAACAGATTGGTGCGCAGGTTGGCTAACGGCTGCCAGTCATCACTGTCAACCGTCAGCGCCAAGGCCGCGGAATCTTGCCAGCGCTGACTTCCCTGATAGTTGGGACTGACGGAAAAAGCATCCGGACCAATCCCAATTCCCTGCTGACCGACATAGTAGTATTGAGGAATTGCCGACACAAAGGCTTGACGATCGCTTTTTAACAACCGTGCCTGCGTCCGCGCCAAAAAATACTGCTGCAGCTCATCACCGGCAGCTCCAGGCAAAAAGACCACGTTATATGGATCAACCTTGGCATGCAGCTGCTCCCATTCAACCGGGGTCATTTCCAGCTGGTCGGCAATAATCAAAAGCTCAAACCGCATTTTTTTGACTTTTAACTGCGCCAGGTCATTGAAGTACCACTGCACGCCAGCGGGAATCCGCAGCGTCTGCGACCAGTCTTCGCCACCCAGCTGCAAGACTCTAATCGGTTTCAATTCTTAGCCTCCCTTTCTACCAAAGATTCTGCCAGGCATTCATAATCATTTCATCCGAGTAGCGATTGATCATGGCAACTGAGCTTACCAACGCCTCGTTCCAGTGCTTCATGGAGCCTAGATAATAGTCCAGGGCTTGGTCCAGCTGACTGATCTGCTTAATCTGCAGTCCATTTTGCTGATGCGTGACCAGCTCGCTTGCCGTGCGATTGATCTGCGGTACGCCAACGCTGACGGCTGCCATCTGAATAAAATCATCCGGCGCCATACTGAGATCTACCAATACGCGGGTTGAATCCAACATGGTCAAGAGGTCCTTAGGCTGCGCGATCCGCTTGGTATAGATCGGAATCGGCTGCGCGGCTGACAGCTCTTCCATATCCGGCGTAAGGTCCGCGTCCTGCAGATCCTCATTTGGCTTGAGCTGTTCAGGCGTTGGGTTGATCATGATCAAAGGATAATGGTCCTGGGCTAATTCCTTGATCGTCTCCTCGGCACGACTCAGCTGATCATCGTCATAGCTGACCAGCTTCAGATTTTCATTAAATCGTGCCTGGTCAAGGCGAGCTAAAAGCCGGGCCAAAACAGCGCGTAGTTCAGCCGGTGTCAGATCGTTGACCACCAGCAGAATCGTCTGCTCCAACTGCTCTTGACTATGCCCCAGATGAAACTGAGCTGAAAAGATCGGCAAAAGCAGGGTCTCGCGTTCATTCCCCAGCAATTCATGCACCCACGCGTCAACGGCAGCCGAGTCGGTCACCAGCTGCCCAGTAAAATCATTCAGCCGTGGCAAAAATTCTTCAAAAGCATGCCAGCGACTGATGACGACCGCGATTTTAAAACCGTTAAAAAATGACAGCCTAGCCCGCTGCTGATCAGCCGCCGTAAAAATAATCTCGTCTTGTTGAGCGTCAAGATTTTGCTTGATGAGCCGCGGCAAAAACTCGTCAATCAGTGCCTGCCGATCCTGGTACGCGGGCGCGTTAAAATCTTTGGCAAACCACGGATTGACAAAAACACGGCCATCCGCGATCCGTTCCTTGACGCGCCAGCTGCCGGCTGGATCTAAAAACACCCGCTCAACCAGCTGCTCTTGTTCATCGTAGTTTTGCAGACAAGATAGCCAGCCCCGCGAATCCATCACCAGATCCTGAAAATGCTTGTCGTGTTCAAAACGCTCAATCCGCAGAATCTGTCCGCGGGCGTTAAAAATCACCTGCGCCAGCTTTTGGTCATCGCAGTAAGCCACCACCCGAAACGGATCGTATTCAAACCAGGTTCCGCGCGGCCAGTTAAAGTCTGGTAGATCCAAAACCTGCCGGGCGCGCGGATCAGTAACGCCCTGAACCAGATCAAATACCGTCAGCAGTTTTTCTGGTGCCAGTCCCGCTTCGTTGAGCTGGGCCGTAAGCTGCGGAACGTATTCACTGACGATCACGCCGCATTGGGTATCATTGCGCATGAAGATCTTTAAATTATTGATGGCATCGTCAAACTTGAGACGGTCAACGGCATGTGCCCAGTCGTCAAGCTCGTTTTGCCAAGCCGGCACGAAATACTTCATTTTCCAGATCTCCTTTCAACTTGGCATAGCGGCGCGGAATCCTAAGCTCATCAATTTTATCGATCAGACCGTTCATAAACATTACCAACATGATCAGCTGTGCCATCAACTGGAGAATGCTGCCCCATTCATTTTTGATTAAAGAACCGGAAAGACTCATGACGATCACGCCCATTGCCAAAAGCGCGCCAAAAAACGTCAGACTAAACAAACGCCGCCGCAGATAGCGCTGCGTTGGCTTGCCCGGCTGCACGTTTAAAAGATAGCTGTTGGTGTACAGCATCTGTTTGGCCTGCTGCTTAGGATTGAACTGCAGCCACGCAAAAAAGTAGGTCAATAAAAAGGTCAAGCCAGCCGCAAAGCTGATCTGAAATTGTGAATTCAACAAAAGCGTGCGGTGACCCAATCTGGTACCAATCAAGGCCGGCAGTACCGCCAGCGCCGTTCCAATCATAAAAGTCATCATAACGCCCAGGTTAAGCCCAATTGGATACATCAAAGGCGGCGTGTAGCTTGGCAGATAGGATCTGATCTGCGCGTCCTCATAGCGAGCCAAACGAAAAGCCGCTAAAAACCAGATCAGCCCTAGACTCAAAAGCACGATTCCGATGATCAGCAGCCAGCCCTGCCAATTTGCCGCCAACTGGTGAAACAGCTTACCTGCCTGTGTAGCCACACTCCGCATCATATTGCAGATGATGAGTACGACCATCCCGCCGATCCCCCGACTGCCATTTAGATTGCCCAGCCAGGTGACCAGCATCGCGCCAGCCGTCAATGCCGCGATTGCCGTGATTTTTGCCAGCGGACCAGCAATCAGGCGCGCGTTGCCGACTAACAGGTGTGCTTCAAAAACGGCAATCAGCATCGTCAGCAGGTTTTGCAGCAGAAGAATCTGCCGCTGCGAAAGCTCCCGCAGATATGGCATCTTCATCAATAACGCCAGCTGAACCGCCATCATCGCTACCATAAACGGCGTAAAGCCAATACTGAAAAGCGACAGTTTCGGCAGATTAGCCCCCGACATGGCAGCCAGGGCATTGACTGAAGATTCATGCATCAGCTGTTGGTAGTGGCGAGTGATCTTGACTGCCGGTACCGGAATCTGACTGCCAAACAAATAGATAGTAATCGCCATCAGCGTAAAGCCGGCCTTTTTTAAAATCCCTTTAGTTTCAGAAAGCATTGCAACCCCTTTGCTCGTTTACCGTTCTTCAATCGATATAGCGCGCTAAATTATTTTTCAGGCGCGCTAGCTGATTGTTTAGAAAAACGATTCTTTGAAATACGCTAAATTATTTTTTGAGCACGCCAAATTATTCTTCTATGTGCACTTAATTGTTTTAAGCACACTAAACGATTCTTTTGCGTGCATCAAACCACTCTTCTAGACATACTAAATTGTCTTTTTAATCACGTAAGCCTACTCTTCCAGGCGCGCTTGAAAAACAGCTTCGGTCAGCGCCCGTTTGGTAAACATCCCTTGCCGATTAAGCCAGCCGAATCGATAAACATGATCAGCTAATTGCCGGTACTGTTCTTCAGTGACCGACTGTACCCATTCACTGGCTTCGGCAAGCGAGTCGACCACCTTGCCCAGATGATATTTTTCGACAAGATCCGCCTGCGCGATGCCGCGATGAACAACAATCGGTAAACCCGCTGCTAAATAAGAGCCAATTTTGAAATTAGCATTGAACTTCATATACTCAAACCAGGATGGCGAAGATTCCCAAAGCAGACCAAAGCCCCCATTTTGATGCAGACACTCTATCAGATGCTCATTAGCCACATAGCCTTGAAAGCTGACCTGAGGATTGTCAAGCGGAGCGATTGGATCAGCAAAAACCTCAAGCGGAACCTTTTCGTGCCAGTCATTGACAAAAGTAAACTTGCTGGGACTGCCCGCGAAATTAAGCACCGTGCGATATGGCGATTCACCAATCAGATGCTCGGTCGTCAACGCGTCCCAAGATTGCTGATAAACGATCTTTTTGACTTTAAGACCCCATTTGTCTAATTCCTGCTTCATTTGTGGCATTGGCAGAATCAAAACGTCAGCCTGATTGTAAAAGTCAATCCATTCCGGAACACGCGCGGGATTGTCAAACATCAACGGCGCTACGTCATGCACGAACATGATCAATTTGACACGATACTCTTGACGGTAGGCATTGATCTTGTCAACCAGCCGCTGCTGCCATTGCATCTCCATCCAGGTCGGCTCTTGCAGAATCACGATATCATCAACCGTCAATGACGACAGAATGCCATCCAGCCGTGCTGATAATTCGCCGGCAGGTTCGGCCGAGGCATCATAAAAGTAGTAGCCCAACTCTTTAATGCCAATTTCATCAGCAAATTGAGCAGCCATATTTTGAGCAATCTGGGCCGTACTGTTTCTCATTTGGCCATGCATGTTTGTAATGTAGACCGTCATAACTATCGCTCCCTCTTACACTTATCATTTTATAAACGTTATTACAGTTAATAACAATATACAAAATATTTTTTCGAAATGGCCGTTAATTCCAGATGTTGCACAGATCAACATCAACTTATATTTTGATGTGACTTTCGAAACTTTTTGGCGATTTAGGTGATAAAAAAGAAAAACGCTGCAATCACGGCTTTTTTGCCATGATGCAACGTTCTTCTTTTTAAATATCAATCGATCAGTTACTTATCTTCATCGGTTCGCTTGCGTCCAAAGGCAGCAACCAATGCACCCAGCATTACGGCTGACAGTCCCAGGATACCTGCTTGAGAATCATCAGAACCGCTGAGCTGTGGCAGTTTTTCAGCCTGCTTCTTAGCAGCCGGCGTTGGCTGACTTGATACAACACTTTCCGTTGCTGGCTGTTCAACTGATGGTGCGACGCTGTCAAACGACTGCACGTCTACCAGCGATACTGGTTCAATCAGTGAACGGCCATTGTTGTTTTCAGCATAACCGCCTGAATTGGAGTCGATGTTGTGAGCAATGCTTTCCGAAATGGATTGGCTGATGCTGTTCACCTTGCTGTTGGAAATGGATTCCGACAGACTGCGCGACTGGCTCTTTGAAATGCTTTGCGATGCGCTCTTAGAGATTGATTGACTCGCACTCGTCGATACCGAAGCACTAACTGAAGCTGACGCGCTAGCTGAAGCGGACTGGCTGGTACTTACTGAGGCACTCGTGGAGGCCGACCAACTGGCGCTTTGTGAAGCACTCGTTGATGCGGAGATACTAGTTGACGCCGATGCACTCGTTGAAGTCGATTCACTGGCACTAAGAGATGCACTGGTTGAAGCTGATTCGCTGGCACTCAGTGATGCACTAGTGGAAACAGATTCGCTCGCGCTCAGTGATGCACTCGTCGATGTGGATTCACTTACACTCAAGGAAGCGCTAGTTGATGCTGATTCACTTGCGCTCAGTGATGCACTAGTCGATGCTGATTCACTGGCACTCAATGATGCACTAGTCGAAGTTGATTCGCTAGCACTCAGTGATGCACTCGTTGAGGCAGACTCGCTGGCACTTTGAGAAGCACTTGTTGAAGTCGATTCGCTGGTACTCAAGGATGCACTCGTCGATGCCGATTCGCTGGTACTCAAGGATGCACTCGTCGATGCCGATTCGCTTGCACTCAAGGATGCGCTAGTTGATGCCGATTCGCTTGCACTCAAGGATGCGCTAGTTGATGCCGATTCACTCACACTTTGAGATGCACTGGTCGAAGCTGATTCGCTCGCACTTTGTGATGCACTCGTGGAAGTCGATTCACTTGCACTTTGAGAAGCACTCGTTGATGCTGATTCGCTCGCACTCAAGGATGCGCTAGTCGAAGTGGATTCACTTGCACTCAGAGAAGCACTGGTTGAAGCTGATTCACTTGCACTCAGTGATGCACTGGTTGAGGCGGACTCACTTGCACTCAGCGATGCACTCGTGAAAGTCGATTCACTTGCACTTTGAGAAGCACTCGTGGATGCTGATTCGCTCGCACTCAGCGATGCGCTAGTGGAAGTTGATTCGCTGGCGCTCAGTGATGCACTCGTCGAGGCTGATTCACTCGCACTTTGAGAAGCACTCGTCGATGCAGATTCACTCGCACTCAGTGATGCACTGGTTGAAACTGATTCACTTGCACTCAAGGATGCGCTCGTCGAGGCCGATTCACTGGCGCTCAGAGATGCACTAGTCGAGGCCGATTCACTCGCACTAAGTGATGCACTGGTTGAGGCTGATTCGCTCGCGCTTAGGGATGCACTAGTCGATGCGGATTCGCTTGCGCTCAAGGATGCACTAGTCGAGGTGGACTCGCTGGCACTCAGAGAAGCACTGGTTGATGCGGATTCGCTCGCACTCAGCGATGCACTCGTCGAAGTTGATTCACTCACACTCAAGGATGCGCTCGTCGATGCTGATTCACTTGCGCTCAAGGATGCACTCGTGGAAGTTGATTCACTGGCACTCAGTGATGCACTGGTTGAGGCTGATTCACTTGCACTCAGTGATGCGCTCGTCGATGCGGATTCGCTTGCGCTCAGAGAAGCACTCGTGGAAGTGGATTCGCTCGCACTCAAGGATGCGCTGCTTGAGGCTGATTCACTCGCACTCAGTGATGAACTGGTTGAGGCAGACTCACTGGCACTTTGAGATGCACTTGTCGAAGTGGATTCACTGGCACTCAGTGATGCACTTGTTGAAGCTGACTCGCTGGCACTCAAGGATGCACTCGTCGATGCCGATTCACTGGCGCTCAGAGAAGCACTGGTTGAAGTTGACTCACTGGCACTAAGAGATGCACTCGTTGAAGCGGACTCGCTGACACTCAGTGATGCACTCGTTGATGCTGATTCACTCGCACTCAGTGATGTACTCGTCGATGCAGACTCGCTGGCACTCAGAGAAGCACTTGTTGATGCAGATTCACTCGCACTCAAGGATGAGCTGGTTGAAGTCGATTCGCTTACACTCAGTGATGCACTAGTCGAGGCAGATTCACTGACACTTTGAGATGCACTAGTTGAGGCGGACTCACTCGTGCTCAGAGAAGCACTCGTGGAGGCCGATTCACTTGCTGAAGCGGACTCACTGGCACTTTGAGATGCACTAGTCGATGCCGATTCACTTGCACTCAGGGATGCACTCGTGGAGGCCGATTCACTTGCACTCAAGGATGCACTGGTTGATGCGGATTCACTCGCACTTAGGGATACACTAGTGGATACAGATTCGCTTGCACTTTGTGATGCGCTCGTGGACACTGATTCACTTGCACTTTGAGATTCACTCGTGGAAGTGGATTCACTTGCGCTCAAGGATGCGCTGCTTGATACCGATTCACTCGCACTCAGAGAAGCACTAGTCGATGCTGATTCACTGGCACTCAGTGATGCACTCGTGGAAGTGGACTCACTGGCACTTTGAGATGCACTCGTGGATACAGATTCGCTCGCGCTCAAGGATGCGCTGCTTGATGCAGATTCACTGACACTCAGTGATGCGCTCGCACTCTGTGATGCACTTGTCGATACAGACTCGCTGACACTTTGAGAAGCACTAGTGGATGCTGATTTACTTGTACTCAAGGATGCACTTGTCGAAGTTGATTCGCTTGCGCTCAGAGATGCGCTAGTTGAAGTGGACTCGCTCGCACTCTGTGATGCACTAGTTGAGGCGGACTCACTTGCACTTTGAGATGCACTGGTTGAGGCGGATTCACTCGCACTTTGAGATGCACTTGCCGAAGCCGATTCGCTAGCACTCTGTGATGCACTCGTCGAAGTGGACTCGCTGGCACTCAGAGAAGCACTCGTCGATGCTGATTCGCTCGCACTCAGAGATGAACTGGTTGAAGCTGATTCACTCGCACTCAGAGAAGCACTCTTTGAAGTTGATTCGCTTGCACTCAGCGATGCACTGGTTGAGGCGGACTCGCTGGCACTCTGTGATGCACTAGTTGATGCAGATTCACTTGCACTTTGAGAAGCACTGGTTGAAGCTGATTCACTCGCACTCAAGGATGCGCTTGTCGAAGCCGATTCACTGGCACTTTGTGATGCGCTCGTTGAGGCTGATTCGCTCGCGCTCATGGATGCACTAGTGGATGCTGATTCGCTCGCACTTTGTGATGCACTCGTTGATGTCGATTCACTTGCGCTTTGTGATGCACTCGTTGATACGGATTCACTTGCGCTTTGCGAAGCGCTCGTTGAGGCGGATTCGCTCGCACTTTGTGATGCACTCGTTGAGGCCGATTCACTTGCACTTAGAGAAGCACTCGTTGAAGCGGACTCGCTCGCACTCAGTGATGAACTCGTCGAAGTTGACTCGCTGGCACTCAGAGAAGAACTCGTCGAGGCTGACTCACTGGCACTCAGGGATGCACTCGTTGAAGCTGATTCACTGACACTCAGAGATGCACTGGTTGAGGCTGATTCGCTTGCACTTTGAGATGCACTCGTCGATGCAGACTCGCTGGCACTCAGCGATGCACTGGTTGATGCTGATTCACTTGCACTTTGAGATGCACTCATCGAGGCTGATTCACTCGCACTCAGTGATGCACTAGTCGAGGCCGATTCACTTGCACTCAAAGATGCGCTCGTTGAGGCTGATTCACTCGCACTCAGTGATGCACTAGTCGATGTGGATTCACTTACACTCAAGGATGCGTTCGTTGAGGCTGATTCACTCGCACTCAGAGAAGCACTTGTTGAAGCAGACTCGCTGGCACTCAGGGATGCACTAGTTGAAGCGGACTCACTCGCACTTTGAGATGCACTGCTTGAGGCTGATTCACTGACGCTCAGTGATGCACTAGTTGAAGCAGACTCGCTGGCACTCAGGGATGCACTAGTTGAAGCGGACTCGCTGGCACTCAGTGAAGCGCTCGTTGAGGCTGATTCACTCGCACTCAGTGATGCGCTCGTGGAAGTCGATTCGCTCGCACTAGTTGAAGCGGACTCACTCGCACTTTGAGATGCACTCGTTGATGCGGATTCACTCGCACTCAGAGAAGCGCTTGTTGAGGCCGATTCGCTTGCACTCAGCGATGCACTAGTTGATGCTGATTCGCTGGCACTTTGAGATGCACTCGTCGATGCTGATTCACTAGCACTCAGCGATGCACTAGTTGAAACTGATTCACTTGCGCTCAAGGATGCACTCGTCGATGCTGATTCACTTGCACTTTGAGATGCACTCGTTGATGCGGATTCGCTTGCGCTCGTTGAAGCTGACTCGCTGGCACTCAAGGATGCACTTGCTGAAGCTGACTCACTTGCACTCAGAGAAGCACTCGTTGATGCAGATTCACTGGCACTCAGCGATGCACTAGTTGAGGCAGATTCGCTCACACTCAGCGATGCACTAGTCGATGCAGATTCACTTGCGCTTAGAGAAGCACTCGTTGATGCTGACTCGCTCGCACTCAGTGATGTGCTGCTTGATGCGGATTCACTCGCACTCAGAGATGCACTCGTCGAGGCAGATTCACTGGCACTCAGTGATGCGCTGCTTGATGCGGATTCGCTCGCACTCAATGAAGTACTCGTTGAAGTGGATTCACTTGCACTCAGTGATGCGCTCGTCGATGCGGATTCACTCGCACTCAGAGAAGCGCTAGTTGAAGTTGACTCACTTGCACTCAAGGATGCACTTGTGGAAGCTGATTCGCTGGTACTCAGTGATGAACTTGTCGAAGCTGATTCACTTGCGCTTAGAGAAGCACTCGTTGACGTAGATTTGCTTGCGCTTTGCGATGCACTAGTTGATGCGGATTCACTCGCACTCAGTGATGAACTCGTCGAAGCAGACTCACTCGCACTCAGCGATGCACTCGTTGAGGCTGATTCACTTGCACTCAGCGATGCACTCGTTGAGGATGACTCGCTGGCGCTCAATGAAGCGCTAGTTGAGGCTGATTCACTTGCACTCAGAGAAGCACTCGTGGAAGTAGACTCGCTGGTACTCAGAGATGCACTCGTTGAGGCTGATTCACTCGCACTTTGAGATGCACTAGTCGATGCGGATTCACTCGCATTCAAGGATGCGCTAGTTGAAGCAGATTCACTCGCACTAAGTGATGCACTAGTCGATGCGGATTCGCTTGCACTTTGAGATGCACTCGTTGATGCGGATTCGCTTGCACTCAGAGAAGCACTTGTTGAGGCTGATTCGCTTGCACTCAGAGATGCACTAGTTGACGTGGATTCGCTAGCACTCAGAGAAGCACTTGTTGAGGCAGACTCGCTTGCGCTCAGGGATGCGCTGCTTGATGCTGATTCACTCGCACTAAGTGATGCACTAGTCGATGCGGATTCGCTTGCACTCAGGGATGCACTTGTTGAAGTTGATTCGCTAGCACTCAGTGATGCACTAGTTGAAGCGGACTCACTCACACTTTGAGATGCACTAGTTGATGCGGATTCACTCGCACTAAGTGATGCACTCGTGGATGCTGATTCGCTTGCACTCAGGGATGCACTTGTTGAAGTTGATTCGCTAGCACTCAGAGAAGCACTAGTTGAAGTAGATTCGCTAGTACTCAAGGATGCGCTCGTCGATGCTGATTCGCTCGCACTCTGTGATGCACTCGTCGATGCTGACTCGCTCGCACTCAGTGATGCGCTGCTTGAGGCGGATTCACTGGCACTCAAGGATGAGCTAGTTGAAATTGATTCGCTAGCACTCAGAGATGCACTCGTGGAAGCTGACTCGCTTGCGCTCAAGGATGCACTCGTGGAAGCTGATTCACTGGCACTTTGAGAAGCACTTGTTGAAGCTGATTCACTGGCGCTCAGAGAAGCACTAGTCGATGCAGATTCACTCGCACTCAAGGATGCACTCGTCGATGTGGATTCACTTGCACTCAAGGATGCACTAGTGGAAGCTGATTCACTGGCACTCAAGGATGAGCTTGTCGAAGCTGATTCACTTGCACTTTGAGATGCACTAGTCGAAGTTGATTCGCTCGCACTCTGTGATGCACTTGTTGAGGCAGATTCGCTCGCACTCTGTGATGCACTTGTTGAGGCTGATTCGCTCGCACTCAAGGATGCACTAGTGGAAGTCGATTCACTGGCACTCAGGGATGCACTAGTTGATGCAGACTCGCTGGCACTCAGGGATGCACTGGTGGATGCTGATTCACTTGCACTCAATGATGCACTAGTTGAGGCAGATTCGCTGGCACTAAGTGAAGCGCTGCTTGAGGTAGATTCGCTCGCACTCAGAGATGCACTCATCGATGCTGATTCACTTGCACTAATTGATGCGCTCGTGGAGGCAGACTCGCTGGCACTCAGAGAAGCACTAGTTGATACTGATTCACTGGCACTGCTTGATGCGGATTCACTGGTGCTCAGTGATGCACTCGTTGATACGGATTCACTCGTACTCAGAGAAGTACTCGTTGAAACTGACTCACTGGCACTCAAGGATGCAGACTTGCTTGCGCTTTGTGATGCACTCGTGGAGGCCGATTCACTCGCGCTCAGTGATGCGCTCGTTGAGGCAGACTCGCTCGCACTCAGGGACGCGCTGCTTGATGCTGATTCACTCGCACTAAGAGAAGCACTAGTTGAGGCAGACTCGCTGGCACTCAGGGATGCGCTGGTGGATACAGATTCGCTGGCACTTAGGGATGCACTGCTTGATGCTGATTCACTTGCACTCGTTGAAGCGGACTCGCTGGCACTCAGAGATGCGCTGCTTGATGCTGATTCACTGGCACTTAAGGATGCACTCGTGGAGGCCGATTCGCTGGCACTCAGGGATGCACTCATTGAGGCCGATTCGCTGGCACTTGTTGAGACAGATTCGCTAGCACTTTGAGATGCACTCGTCGAGGCTGATTTGCTCGCGCTCAGCGATGCACTTGCCGATGCGGACTCGCTTGCACTAAGAGATGCACTGGTTGATGCAGACTCACTTGCACTCAGGGATGCGCTACTTGAGGCAGATTCACTTGCACTCAGGGATGCGCTACTTGAGGCAGATTCACTTGCACTAAGTGATGCACTCGTCGATGCTGATTCACTAGCACTAAGAGATGCACTGGTCGAAGCTGATTCGCTGGCACTCAGAGAAGCACTTGTTGAAGCTGATTCACTGGCGCTCAGAGATGCACTGCTTGAGGCAGATTCACTGGCACTAAGTGATGCATTCGTTGATGCAGACTCACTTGCACTCAGAGAAGCACTCGTCGATGCCGATTCGCTGGCACTAAGTGATGCACTCGTTGATGCTGATTCGCTGGCGCTCAGAGATGCACTGCTTGAGGCAGATTCACTGGCACTAAGTGATGCACTAGTTGATGCAGACTCACTTGCACTCAGGGATGCGCTGCTTGAGGCCGATTCGCTGGCACTCAGTGATGCACTAGTTGATGCTGATTCACTGGCACTCAGGGAAGCGCTGCTTGATGCTGATTCACTGGCACTCAGGGAAGCGCTGCTTGATGCTGACTCACTTGCACTCAAGGATGCACTGGTCGATGCGGATTCGCTCACACTCAGTGATGCACTCGTCGATGCTGATTCGCTCGCGCTTTGAGATGCGCTAGTTGATGCAGACTCGCTGGCACTTAGGGATGCGCTGCTTGATGCTGACTCACTTGCGCTTTGAGATGCACTAGTTGAGGCCGATTCACTTGCACTCAGTGATGCACTAGTTGATGCTGATTGACTCGCACTTAATGATGCAGACTTGCTTGCGCTTTGTGATGCACTCGTTGATGCGGACTGACTTGCACTTAATGATGCAGATTCACTTGCACTCAGCGATGCGCTCGTTGAAGTTGATTCACTTGCGCTCAAGGATGCACTCGTCGATGCTGATTCACTCACACTCAGAGAAGCACTCGTCGAAGTGGACTCACTTACACTTTGAGATTCACTCGCACTCAGCGATGCGCTGCTTGATGCTGACTCACTTGCACTTAAGGATGCACTCGTCGATGCCGATTCACTCGCACTTACTGATGCAGACTTACTTGCACTTTGCGATGCACTAGTTGATGCTGACTGACTCGCACTTACTGATGCAGACTTGCTTGCACTCTGAGATGCACTCGTTGATGCAGATTGACTCGCACTTACTGATGCAGACTTGCTTGCGCTCTGTGATGCACTAATCGAAGCGGACTGACTTGCACTTACTGATGCAGACTTGCTTGCGCTTTGTGATGCACTAATCGAAGCGGACTGACTCGCACTTACTGATGCAGACTTGCTTGCGCTCTGTGATGCACTGATTGAAGCAAACTTACTTGCGCTTTGTGACAAACTCGTTGAAGCGGATCGGCTAGCCGAAGTACTCTGAGAATTGGACTGGCTAGCCTGCTTGCTGGTTGAAACCGACTGACTGTTTGAGGCCGATTGTGAAGCACTCGTACTTTGCTGCTTACTGGTCGATTGTGATACCGAAGTACTATTGGATTTACTTGGCTCCGTACCAGAAACAGAATTCGTAAAGTAATTTCCTTCATTTAAATCGCTTGTATAAGAAACATAAGGCGCAATCGTATAATTCAGATTACTTGATGATTCATTATAATTAAAAGTAACCGTAATCTGTTCTGAAATTACTTTGCTATTTCCGTTATTATTGTATCGGCTGCTACCATTAATGTTTCGGTAGGTTAAGCCTTGACCTTGGACATCAAGATCATAGAAGTCATAGGAATTACCGCTCGTATTGTACAAATGCACGCCACTTGTCATGTTATAGACAGTATTACCGTTTGCATCCAGCGTTACCACTGAAGTAAGCGTTCCATTCGAGTAGCCGCTTCCCATATTGAAAGTTGCGGTCTTCGCGTAAATACCGTTACCAAAGTGGTAAACATCGGATCTCGATGCTGGACCAGCTGAAATTTCCCCGGTAATCGGATCCTTTAGCGTGTATGTAATGGTAAAGGAAACCGTTCCATTCAGATTGTTGGTAACTTTAACGATGTAGTAAATAGGATTATTGGATACACTATCCGTCCCTTTGCCGTAATACGTCACCGATAGACCATCGCTACTGATGATTGGCGTACCATACGTGTTGGCCGTCGTATTCAATGCCGCAAACAGCCGCAACGTCAGCGCCCGAGCTTTAGCAACCGTTTGCGAAGCCGCCAAATCGTTGGTAGTTGATGATGCCGTGGAAGTACTGCTTTGTGCCTGACTTGCAGAGGACGTGCTTAACGATTCAGACAAGCTGGCACTGGCATCTGACGTACTCGTGGATGCTGATTGGCTGGTCGAATCAGACTCGCTGGCTGCCGACTCAGAACCAGATGTCGATGCAGAAGTTGAACTCGATTTTGAAACTGCTGAATCAGAACCAGAAGTTGAGCTGCTGGTTGACGTCGAAGTTGATGCCAGACTGGTTGAAGTACTGATCGATGTTGAAACAGATTCTGACGCTGAAGTCGAAGCTGATGCTGAACTTGAATTTGATTCTGAAGTTGAGCCAACAACTTGGGAATCTGCAGCATCAGTCGTCTGCTGAACCTGCGTCGTATCAGCAGATGCATTGCCCTGCAACAGTGCCGTCGTTCCTAAAACTGCCCCAAAAGCAGCCAATCCCTTAGCATAGGAATCGAGCGGCCCGCTTAGCGCGTCATCGTCAAGTCCCTTCTCAAGCTTGATTTGATTAGCTGAAATCTCTTCTTTTTTGCCAAATTTCATCAGTGAAAAGAACCGGGACAGACAACTCATCCAGCCGCGGTGGGTCTTATAGAGTTTGACCTTACTTGCTTCTTTGGCTTCAGCATAGTCTCGATTGTTCGTTTTTTTCAATATAAACACCTCTCATGACTACTCTTATTCATCAAAATCCTTTAATCGATTTTAAATTTATCGTTTTATAACTATTTTTAGAAAATTGACGAACCGTTTTGTATATGATACAAGAGGTGGAGAGTTAAAATCTCTTATTTAATGGATGTTATACACTTCTTGGCAAGGTTATATCAATCGGTTATTAAAACACTCATATGCATAGAAATGCTTATTATATAGTGCTTTGTTATTGAATTTAGTTTCTTTAGCCAACTAAGCGTTTACCTAAATTAGCTAAAATCGTTTTAAACTTGGTCATAATCAATCAAATGTCCTCTATTAATTTAATTTTTCAATCGATATTTAATTCTTCCATCCGTGAAATCAGCAAAAAAGTTGCCTCATTGGATTCCCATCCATTAGACAACTTTTTCTTCATATAGTATATTTGCAGTCCAACAATTGTCTTGCAAAAAGCTGAAGCTGGATCAGAGAACTCGAATCCGACATCATTTATCTATGAGTTACGTAAAGCATCCTCTGCTCGCCAAGGTATCTTTCATTATTCCAACCAGCTCCACTTAATTAAGCATCCAAAATTGGAACAGATTGCCACGATGGATTTTCTAACTTAACCTACCTTCTTCAATTCAACATCGTTTTATGTCACTTGGAATTTATCATTATATAACCATCTTCACGAAAATTGACATAAGTTTAACTATATGATACAAAAAGTGTTGATTGAAATCTTGAAATAAACTCATCTTATACAGTTCTTAGCAAAGTTAAATAAATAGATTATTACGTCATTAATGTGTTCAAAATAAAGAATTGGTGTCGTATTGTAACAACCGTTCATTTATAGAATTTACCACTTGATCAACTAACGATACGATTAGTTTATTAAATAAAAGTTTCATCAAGATAAGTTGTAATTTCAATTAACTTTTCACTTGATATTTACACAAGCATACGTTTAAAATAAATTTCAGTTTAGATGTATCTGAAAGGATGAATCGATTATGACCGATATTCGCATTATCAATACTAAGAACCGCATTCGCATGGGGATGATCAATGCGCTGAAAGAAAAGCCATTGAATGAAGTTACTACGAAAGACATTATCGAAGCAGCTGAAGTCAGTCGTAAAACCTTCTACACCTACTACAACGACCAAAACGATCTGCTTTTTGAAATCGAAAATGCCATGATCTCAGATTTGGTTGAAGGCATGAAGAAAGACCGAGAAGCAGTTACTCAGCTTGACGACACTGCTGACCAAGTTGAAATTGCCAAGCTGGCCGACCAAGCCTTTGTCGAGACAGTCAAGGCCTGCGCTAAGCACCGCGAAGTTACCCGGATCTTGCTTTCTGCCAATGGTGACATTAACTTCCTTTCCAAAATCAAAAAGGCCGTTTATAAAGAACTCTTGGCACGGGCACCTAAACTGGTCGCAGCCAATGACCCATCCGTACAGAATCTTAAAAAACAGTTGCCAGTCCGGATTCCGCTTGACTACCTGTTTGAGATCTACGTCGGCTTGATGGTCAACATTATTCAACACTGGCTGACTTCTGAAGACCCAATCTCACAGCGTCAGGTTCGCGGAATTATGGGAGCTGCTCAGATTCTTTCACCACTGCAGCTATTAGCCTTCGCTGACTTGCCAGAAGATTTGAACGATATTGAAGACTACCAATTCTAAACATACATAAAAGAGCAGCCGCTTAATTGCAGCTGCTCCTTTTGTTATCTTAACTGATCATCGGCTAAATTGTTCAACTAGGCTAAATTATCGAAATTAAGTCAATTAAGCTTTTGAAATTCCTTGCTTTACCGCATTAACTTCCGAAACTCAGTGTATCTAACATATACTGTCTAAACTGTCTCTCGTCATTTATAATAAGAATTAATGTAAGGCTTTTACATTAAACACTTAAGAAGGTGATAAGGCAATAACTGATGTGTATTCCTGTTTCCTTTTTAAAACTTTTTCAAGACTATTGACTGATTGGCGACCCAGCCGACAATGCTTATTCGCCTGCTGAAGCTCAATAGTGTCTAGCTTGGTTTCCCATGATGATCGAACCCAGCTCTCAAACGGTTTGTTCAAAGTGATTGATTAGAAATCGTCGAGACTCCCATAAATATTTTCCCTTTCTCTAATCTTTTCCTCAAGCTGGCCAGATTTCACTTGTTATACTCCCGCAATTATGAAGTCTGCTTCGGTTGATACCATGGAAATATCGACTTCCTATAACCAGTTATTTAACTTTCTTCCGCAACTGGCATTAACCGAATTTAGTTGAGATTCACAGGCTCGCTTTGCCGATACCTTTCAAAACAAGCGAAACGTACCTCTCCTTGTTTTAAATCCTCATATTGAAATGATTGGTGCCACAGTTAGTTTCATTTACCAATGAGGGCATGATTGGTTGGTTAAGTCCGCTTAGACATCGATCTCCTCTTAGTCTATACCTTTCGATTTTTATAGTGAATTAACTATGAGCGGCTTATCTCTTCGTTAAGGTCGAGAATCATTTTAATCAATCAGGTTCCGTATCCAGCTTGATTGAGCACCTCGTTGAAACATTTCTCGCTTTAGCAATCAGACGCAATCAAAAATCAGTCTATAATAGTAATAAAGACTGCCAGCTTTCCTGTTGCCTGGCGGTTTTTTTGTTTACCCATTTTTAAGCTGCTGACCGGAAATGTCGTTAATTTGCTTCGCCTGGTAAATCAGCAACACGCATTATGCAAAAAATCCTGCATAATGACATATGACAAAAATATCATTACCTACTTTTTCTAAAAATCGATGTATAAGTAGGTAAAAATCAATGTATATCGAGTTTGGGATCCCTAACATTACCTACTATTGAACAAAAATCCCATAATAGTAGGTAATTCACAAAGTCGATCTAGCCCAATCAACTTCTATCAGCGCCTAAATATACATCTTTACCTACTATTCGGAAAAAAATCGATTTAAGTAGGTAAAGTTAAGCGAATTGAATATACACCTACCTACTTCTGGCTCAAAATCAGCGAATAGTAGGTAATCGCAAAGCCTTCAACTGGTCAAAGCCTGATTTTCTTCACTAAGTTAGCCTTTTTGCGATGCTCGCTAACCCATTTTCAGCATTCCCAGGCAAACCACCACTATCCCAAATTGCCCCCGGACTTCTCCCCAATTTCCGACCACTACCCTAATAATCTCACTTTCCAAGACTTAAACCGGTTAAATTAACCATCAACTGGCAGTACGGTAAAAGTCTCGTTCTCATTCATAAAAAATCGCACGCCCTGCCTTTGACAGCTAGAACGTGCGATTAAGCATTTAAAGATAAATTCAGTTATTTTCCGGTATTGATTACTGGCTGCGTGCCGCGTTCACTAATAATTGCTACCATTATATTGTTAATGACCTGCAAACGCTGCTCATCAGTTAGATTTAAATCCGTTTCCTTGGCCAGCCGCTCCATGGCATCTTCTGTGATCGAAACGGCGCCTTCAACGATAATCTTACGTGCCGACAGAATCGCCGCAGATTGTTGTCTTTGCAGCATCGCACTGGCAATTTCCGTGGCATATGCCAAGTGCGTCAGCCGCGTTTCCAAAATCTGCACGCCAGCCACGTTAAGCCGTTCCTGCAGTTCTTGTGTCAAGCGGTCGGAAACTTCAGTCGGATTCCCACGCAGCGTCAGCTTATCCTGCTCATCAAATGTATCATACGGATATTCGCTGGCAACGTGACGCACGGCAGACTCGCTTTGAATCTCAACGAATTCCTCATAGTCATCAACATTGAACAGAGCCTGCGCCGTATCAACGACTTTAAAGACTACTACGGCTGCGATTTCAACCGGATTCCCTTTTGAGTCATTAACCTTCAAAATTTCAGAATTAAAATTGCGCACTCGCAGGGAAATGCTCTCCTTGTCCGTTAACGGCACCGTCATAAACAGGCCGGCATCGCGAATCGTACCAATGTAGTTACCGAAAAAAGTCAGTACTTTAGCTTCATTAGGCTGTACGATCGTCAATGCTGAAGCGCACAGTGCAGCCAGCAAGATCAAAACGACCCCGACTGCCAGTTCTCCATGCTGCTGACCAGCGTAACCACGATAGCCCAGCCATACTCCTAAAACCGCGACCGCAATGGCAACGATCAATCCCAGATAACCATTGACATGAAATGCTTTTTTCTCTTGCATCGTCATCCCTTCTTTCAGATCGATTCTAGAACTATTATAACCTAGAAAGGATTTCCGACAAAATGCCAGCCACGTCCAACGCTAGATCATTGCCTGGCATGACGATTCACTGAACAACTCGCTGCTATTCTTAACTAAATAACGATTCAATCAGATGATCTTTACCAAATCAATTTGAGAAAGTTTACCAAAAATCGAGCCAGTTAGCAGCTGACTCTACTATGGTATAATATTTTTGTCCAAGAACATTGGCGGTGCTTCGCTTTTCGAAGGGAGCGATGCCAATGAAGGAGTTGAAAAAACGTGCGACGCTTCCCATCATTAGGAAAGGGATTCATAAGTGTCAAACCGACATCAAGATGGCGCCGACTTAAAAGGTTTTGCCGCTGTTCTTCACGAACTGCATGGCTTGCCAATTGGTGTTCAGTATGCAGCCTTGGCCACGGTCGTAATCATTGTGATTGCTTCCCTCATAGCCGGCTGCTACATGGTCAGTCATTTCTAACCAAAAAGAAAAAACCATCTTAGAGCTGCAACTCGTAAAGATGGTGTGAAACTTTAATCAATTTGAAGTGTAAGCACTGTCGATTTTCAAGGACATTCGGGCTAACGTGTTCCCTCACGTTAGCCTTTTTGTTTACGCCATAATTATAGCTGATTTCAATCAACATTGCAATTTGAAAACGCCTTGCCAGAACAGACAAGGCGTTTTGCCAATTATTATTTTGCCGCTAAGCATAATCAACGTGCCGCCGTTCAAGCAAATCACTGCCCCAAAGCGTAGCATTCTTCCTAGGGCGCCGCTGAATCATTCCTAGGACGGCAGTTGACCCATACCCAATGCTTTATTCTCGTGTGGAACTAAGGTTATGCGGGATGTCATCGCATCGGACTCAACTTAACGCTTTATTCTCCGTGGCTAAAGAACTGAGCGGCTTTAATTGCTCGCTGCCAGCCTTGGTAAAGCTGTTCGGCATCTTCACGCTTCATTACCGGCATAAACTCATCGCCCAGTTTGGAAAGTTCCTTGAGCTCCTCTTGATCATTCCAAAAGCCAACTGCCAAACCAGCCAGGAAAGCCGCGCCCAGTGCCGTAGTTTCTTCCATTTGTGCTCGTTCAATCGGCGTTTGCAGAATATCGGCCTGGAACTGCATCAAAAAGTCGTTGCGACAAGCCCCGCCGTTGACCGTCAGCGCCTTTAACGGCAAGTCGGTGTCTTTGACCATCGTATCAACGACATCCCGTGTCTGGTAGGCGATCGATTCCAACGTAGCCCGCGTAATGCTTTGGCGATTGGATCCCCGCGTCAAGCCAAACATCGCGCCACGCACTTCTTGATCCCAGTATGGTGCGCCCAGCCCAGTAAATGACGGTACCACATAAACGCCGCCAGTTGAACCGGCTTCAACGGCCATTTTTTCTGACTCGCTGGCCTTGGTAAAGAACTGCAGCCCATCGCGCAGCCATTGAATTGCCGATCCCGCTACAAAGATCGAGCCTTCCAAAGCATAGTTCAATTGTCCGTTCAGCTCATAGGCAATCGTCGTCAGCAGACCATTTTTCGACAGCGTGGCCTCGGTACCAGTATTCATCACGATAAAGGCGCCAGTACCGTAAGTATTCTTGACGGATCCCTTTTCATAGGCAGCCTGACCAAACAAAGCCGCCTGCTGATCACCAGCCATCCCCGCAATCGGAATCTCGACCCCAAAGAAGTGGTAATCGCCCGTATAGCCGTATACTTCTGAATTGGAGCGCACGGCCGGCAGCATTTGGCTTGGGATGTCCAGCAGCTGTAAAATATCTTGATCCCATTGACGCGTATGGATGTTAAACAGCATCGTCCGACTGGCATTGGTAACGTCCGTGGCATGCACGCGGCCGCCCGTCAGATTCCACAGCAGCCAAGTATCAATCGTCCCAAACAGCAGATCGCCATTGGCTGCTTTTTCCCGCGCGCCCGGCACATGATCCAAAATCCACTTGATCTTAGTCGCGGAGAAGTAAGAGTCGACTACCAGACCGGTTTTTTCGTGAATCAGATCTTTATAGCCATCCTTGATCAACCGTTCGGCAATGTCGCTGGTCTGCTTGGACTGCCAAACGATCGCATGGTAGATTGGCTTACCGGTGTGGCGATCCCAGATGACCGTCGTTTCCCGCTGGTTGGTAATCCCAATCGCGGCAATACGGTACGGCTTGATCTGTGATTTGATCATGACATCAGAAATTACTGATTGAACGCTATCCCAGATTTCCATGGCATCATGTTCAACCCAACCTGGATTAGGGAAGTATTGCGGAAACTCCTGCTGAGCCATTGCAATTTCATGTCCTTGGTGATCAAAGATGATTGCCCGCGAGCTGGTCGTTCCTTGATCAATTGCCATTATATATTGTTCGTCACTCATGAATTTCAATCCTTTCCGTTATGAGCATTGCGCGGCTTGCCTGGGTGCTGCCCATTCGTAGGCTTCCCCAGCATGCCAGCCATTCTCAAGCGTTCGCCAAATCACTAAGCTGTCCTGCTGGTTGGACTATGGGCGGACTCCCCCAACTCAATTTCAGCACGCTTGAGGACGCAAAAAAACCGCTGGCGACCCGAGGCCATTCAGCGGCTAATCGTTTACTTATCGCTGACCATCTTGCCAGCCACACTGTAGCGATCCTTGCGCATTTCGTTTAAAACGATGTGGATTCGTTCTTCAGGAACATTGGCATCCTTAGAAATGGCTGCCGTAACGTCCTTAACCAGGGCCTTTAATTGTTCTTCAGTGCGACCTTCCAACAGATCGATGTGTACCAATGGCATGAAAAATCTCTCCTTTAATCCAATAACTTGGGGCAATCATACCACAATTAACACTGATTTGGCAACGCTTTACATAGTCTTAAAAACTACTTAATTAATTTTCAAAACTATTCTTTAATAACGTAACTGCCACCTGTCAATAATTTGCCAGATGGTGTTCAACCAGATGTTTCTTCAAAGGTTGCCACTCATTCACTCACTCCTGCCCCCTAAAAGATCTTCAGAATGCAAAAACCGCTCAACCAGCCGCGGCCAGTCGAACGGTTCTTTTATTTAATGCTTCTTGATCAACAGCCATGCCGCCCCAGCTGCCAGCATGACACCAGCCATTTTGTGAAGGTCAGTCTTAACGCCTTTAACCAGGGGCTTTTTGCTTTCCAGAACTACTTGAAAATGTTCGCCGTCATATAATGTCTTTTTCATGATCGACACTTCCTTTTTCAATTGGCTTTTGATTCTTGCTTTATCTTTATTTTACTCCGCATCGCAAGCCATGACGAGCAACAATTGCGCTAAATCTTCTTATTGATAGGCCAAATTGATAGGCCAAATGACGCAATTTTCCATCTTCAAATATCCACTTATTGCTGATCTTTTCGGGTAAACTTTTTTGATTAGCTGAGTCAAAGAACCGATTAATCAAACGTTTATGATCTTTTCCAAGCTGAATGCCGTTGTGAGCTTGCTTATGCTATTCTCGATCATTGATGCAACCAAGCCCATCACTGTATTTATTGGTCGCTGATAATTTTTATCGCACCAATCGCCTCTTAGCAGCCCCACATCCGCTCCAAAGTCATTATTATGTCAATAAATTCACACTTGATAATTCGTTAGATAAATAAAAATATATTTAATTTATTAAATCACTCATTTGTTTAGTTTAGCTAACAAACGTTTATATATTGGCATTTATAAGCTATGACAAAATTATCATATCTAATTATAAATAATTGATTACCACTGCTTGCGACAATGCGAATCGTTTCTATAAAAGTAATTTTCTCCTTGACCTAATTATCACATGAATGATACTTTTTACCAAACGTAAGGGGATGATTACACCATGCTTAGTAAAAACAATCACAATTTGAAAATCAAACAAGCCAGCGATCGCCAATTGCGGTTTTCACTGCGCAAATTCGGTACCGGGATTGCCTCGGTAGCCATCGCCAGCCTGTTCTTTATCGGCAGCAGTGCCATGACGGTCCACGCCGATACCAGTGATGGATCCACGACGACGACTGTCTTAACAGCCAATTCAACGGATCAATCAACTACTGCTGCCGACGCTTTGACTCAGTCAGCAGCCGCCTCTGATTCCGCTGCTCAGTCAACCACTGCTGACAATGCCAAGGATCAAGCATCAACCACGACTGATTCTGCCAACACCGCGATGAGCACGAACAGTTCGACTGCTCAAAACACTGAGGCTGATCAAACGATTATCAACTCCAAGCAAAACAGTGCCCAGGCGCCTGCAACGGATAACATTCAACACGGCATCAACATTACGGCCAACAATCAGACGACTGGATACAACGGCAGCTCAATTTTAAATGCCAATCAATCCGATGGTACTTTCGATGTCAACACAGTCGTTACCAACAACAATTCTAGCAGCCGCAAAGTTGAAGAAATCGTCCTGCTGCCGACTTTTACTACCAACAACTCAACCGACGTCAACATGATCAAGCCGGTTATCGATGCTGACAAGATCGGCAGCGGTATTCAATTCACCTCCTCTACCGGCTCTATGCCAACCGATTTGGAGGTCTACTATGCCATCACGGCCGGCGACTTTGAAACACTGGATGTATTAATGCAGAATGCTGATTTCTCTTGGGATCAAGTCGTTGAGATTCAATTCGTTGCTACTCTGCAGGCTGATCAGTCGCTGACGGCCACCGTTCCAATGAAGATTGCCAACCTGGAACAAATGAAAAAGCAGCTGGCAGCACTGGCGGATGGTACTGCCGACAAAGCGCTCGAACAAGACCTGGCCGCACGCAACATGACGTTTGATGAATATTTCTACTACTGGGATGCGGACGGTAATTTCTATTCTGATGACATTCATTCGCTAAACATGCGGCTGGCCGTACCAGCAACCGATACGATCAGCGCCATCCAAAACATCAATGGCAGCTACCACGCCGTTATTAAGAATGCCAACGGTCGCTATCAAGACGCGCCAGCTGAGATCCAAGCGGCCATGCCTAACGTTTCACCAAGCGATGTTACCGTAACCAACTTTACCAATGGCAGTGCGGAAGACACTCTGTTTACCGATGGCTACTTTAGAATCAATGCCGTTAATATCTTTAACGCGGTCAAGGATCTTGGCTACACGACCAATATTGCTCCCAACGGCCACGATCTTTGGCAGACTTACAACTACTTTTCTTTCGGCACGACTCATCCGGATGGTTCCGCAACCAAGCTGTATGTAGAAGTGCAGCCAGTCTTCTTGCTGCAGGACGTTACCTTACCAAGCGGCAGCAGCTGGAATCAAGCGCTGAACCTGCAGCAGAATCCAAGCGTCAAGTTCACCAATCAATCCTCAATGACCGTTACCGAGCAAAAGGAACTGACCTACAGCACGACTGGGGGCGCCGGAACCTACCAAGTCGACACGTCCAACCTGCCGCTGGATGCTGATGGCAACTTAACCACGCCAGGTATCTACAACGTTACCTACATCTACCAAATCAATGATCAAGATACCGTAACGGCAACCGCGCAAGTTATCGTGCAGGCTGTCAAAACGATTACGCGGACGATTCATTACGTCGATGGCGACAACAACAATCAAGCCGTCGCAGGTGATGTCGTGCAATCACTGACCTACTACGGAACGCCAACTGATGCTGCCGGAATCGTATTTACTTGGGAAGCAGTTAATGGTGATACATTTGCTAGTGTGGACTCACCTGCTGTTGCCAATATGACTCCTGATACGGCTGCGGTCGCTGCTTTGGCGGTTGATGAAAATACTGCTGACTCTGAAGTTACGGTTACCTACAGCCACAACATGAAAGAAGAAGCCATTAAAAAGACCGTGCAGCGGACCATTCACTTTGTTGACGAACAAGGTAATTCGGTTGCCGATGATGTAACTCAAACCGTAACCTTAACCGGCACCAAGTCGACTGATCTGGTTACCGGCAACAGTACGACGGTTTGGAATCAAGCACAATTTGCCAGCGTTGCCTCGCCTGCCATCGCCAACATGACGCCTGATACGGCTACGGTCGCTGCGATAACAGTTGATGAAAACACTGCTGACTCTGAAGTTACGGTTACCTACCATGCTGATCCGGTTACTCCAGACACGCCGTCAACACCGGACACACCGACGACTCCGGACCGGCCTTCTACTCCGATAACGCCAGCCGCTCCATCACAGCCAACTGCCGTTCAACCGGCTGTTCCTGTCAACACCAGCAACAAGACTGCTGTCGATACGACTACTGGACAAAAGAAGTTGCCACAAACCGGTAACCAAAAATCTGCCGGTATCCTGGCTGTCTTTGGACTTGGTCTGTCTAGTCTGGCACTTTCATTCATGGGTCTCTTTAAGAAACGCCACAACATTTAAAGCATCCCGTTGATGAAAATCTTATAATACCAAAATTAACAGCCCCATTACGGATCAACCGGAATGGAGCTGTTTTTATGTGATTATCATGATCAGCAAGTTTTCAAAGAAAATCGATACCGGAACACAGATTGTATTTAGCTAATCGAGCATCAAAAAACACACTAATATTTAACCAATCATGCATAACGGATTATTAAAAATGAGTTATTATTAGTACGCACGCACAATTGGAGGAGTAATTATGAATAAAAAGATTCTCAGTGGCACAATCGTCTTACTTAGCTGCGGTTTGTTAGCAGGATGCGGCAGTTCTAAATCAACCAGCTCATCGGCATCAAGCAGCGAATCCACAACCCAAACCAGTACACAAAAGCGTTCCAGCACCAGTAAAAAAAGCTCATCAGCTAAGTCAACTAGTTCAAGCGAGGCCAGTCAATCAACGAGCAGTATATCAGATAGTTCCACCAAGACTTCCAGTACTGCCACACCAGCCAAAGTAGATGACAAAACTGCCGGTATTTTACTGCTGCTTTTAGTTGAACCCAACTGGATGAAACAATACATTGGCAGCGACTTCTTCTGTTACAGTCCAGCCGGTGAAAATCCTGGTGGCAGCGATACCGCAGGCTACAGTTACATTACCGCAAACGGCGATCCCAGCAGCTTTGTCTACTATAAAGTTGATGGCGAGAACGTTACCTATAAGATGTGGGTTCCAAATGCCTCAGGCGATGTGGCGGGCGGCCATTTTGAAACCAAGACCGTTTCTTTGACGACTTTAGAAAATGACTATTATGTCACGCAAAGTCAGAAAAACGAGGTTGATGGCTATGTTCATCAATTGAACCGCGAATCTGACTATTTAGCCAATCACTAATTTTCACATCAAGCGGAGGCGTAATCGATCAATGCATTAACGTTTACTAATATTACTGATGCAAAACAATTCCTGGCTAAGCTACCACAATCGCCCAAGCCGCAGTTGCAAGTTCAGCGAGTGTTGGGCTGGCAAAACGTTTCTGATTAATTAAACTTATCAGACAGTCTCATTACCGTAATGGGGCTGTTTTTCATTATCAATGCCATTCTGCCTGACTCGCTGTATACCATGGCCTTCTGACATTCCCCCTCACCAATGCCATTGTATGGTATGTTTTTTAGCCGCTGACGCCATTCTTTTTACCCATTGACATCAAAAAAGCTGCCTCCAGATTTCTCTGAAAGCAGCCGTAAGTTAATTTAGCCTATTCCATCTCAGTCAAACCAGCCTGACGCCGACCACGGTTGAACCATGGCGAAACCGTAAAGGCCAGAATGTCATTAACTACGTAGATCAAGCTGTTGATGGCCATTGCCAGCGTGGCATCCCCTTGAGCAAAGGTAACACCCCAAAGAATCAGTTGGAAGATTCCCGAAGCCAGCCACCAATAGTACTGGTTGTTGTAGCGCATAAAGCACATAATGCCTGCCGTCAAACTAATGGCAAAGCTGATGGCATCGATCCATGGCCGCGGATCATTAGTCAAATTGCCGATCAGATAGCCGCTGATTACATAAACCAAGAGCGTACCGATAATGGCTACGATCCATTGCTTGGCTCCAAAACGGCGCAGGTGATTTTTGGTGTCATCGTTCCAGCTGCGGACGGCAAAGATTACCGGCAGATCAAGCGTCAAGACATAAGCAATCTGTTCAAAGATCGACAGGTAGTTTTTGGCGGCCAGACCAGCGTAAATAAAGCAGGCCGCCGAAATTAGTCCCAGCCAGCCGTTGATTGCCTTGGTTGCGTTAATGGCCAATACGCACAGCGTCCCCAAGATTGTACCAACAAACGTGATCAGCGTAACGGATGTAATCGGACTGCTGATCAAGAGCGCCAGTTGAAAGCCCAGTGCAAAAAAGAACAGCAGATAGTTTTGCATTGGCCACCCCTTCAATTGGTTGAACAGCCAGACAAAGTAATTTTCATTGCGTTCCATGAATCAATTCTCTCCTTTTTCTCAGTAGCTTTTACCACAACCAGATGATTGCGGCTGCTTGTCCGTGGGGCGACCCCCACCTCGGTTGACGAGAAGTGCTCAATTTCTCGCCAGCTGTCCTGCCTCACGGGCCCATGAGACAAAACGACGTAACCAGTTCGGTTTTGAGCAACTCGTATATCTTACCAGAAGATTTTGTCCTTGTCAGAGTAAAAGTTTTTATTTATCTAAGACAAAATCTGTCTAATTATCTATTTAGTCGTAACGATTGCGCTTACTAAAAATAATTAAAAAAGTTTTTGACGATCTGTTTGACTGAATTTGACTGAACTGCTGATAAAATCATGTTTCATGACATATTTTCAAGTGTATGTAAACGTTATTATAATAAACAAGTTAATACTTATGGGAGAGTATTTATATTAGGAGAGTGTATTTTTCATGAATTATCTTTTTATGTTGTTTATGATTTTGATAATTATCGCTACATATCTGCTCATAAAAAAGGATCAAGAAAATGAATCGATCAAGCCGCCTATTTCTGATCAGTCAATCCAAACAACTATTAAAAATAAATCTACTGTAGGAAAAATTATTGAACGATCGACTAACTCAAGTAATAAGATTATGGGACGCTCTGAAAAAGCCTATGAGGAAACCATCAAACAGTCAACTAATTCAGATAATCATCATCCAAAGCCAATCTCAACTACATCAACGCCTCAATCAGATGCCGACCAAACTAATCATTTTATACATAAAAGGTCATCAACTACTGACGACTCTTCATTTGATACTAAGCCTTGGCAATCAGCAAGCTACTTCAAGCAACCTTCCGATCAATTTTCATCCAGTTCTAAAAAGGCGCAAAAACCTACCAACGAACAACAATCTATTAATGAATTAACGATCATTACTAAAAATGGCAAAAAATTCTGTCAGTATCCAATTGAAGACGACTGGTATCTGACACGGATCAAAAAATTTCGTTGCAAAGCCAAGCAGCATAATACAATCATGTTTTACGGCCTGGCAAATATTTATTCTCGAACAAAAAAACGCAATCTTAATATCCGTTTTCCTGTCTATTATTGTCAAACCTGTGATCAACTCATGATTAAAGAATCGGTCTACCGAAAAATCAGTCATGATGGTAAGTTGCTTTGTCATTATGTTCTTGAAGATTTTTGGAAACCAAAGCTACCAGATGAACATACCAGCAATCACTTCGTACCAACATTTGGCAATGAGGAATCTGTTTTACATAAGCTTGGCTACAACGTCAATTCGCAGATTGGGTTGACACCTATTCAACGTCACGCGATTCTACGACAGATTATTGTTAATGGGCAATTATCAAAATCCGAAGTCGTGCATCATCTTAGGTATTTAATCCGCCGTAACCGCTCTAATCGTAAATTCAAACGCGCAATTCAAAAATGGCAGGCTGATCTTGAATACGTCTATCGAATGAACCTCAGCTACAGCCGCATTCCAATCCAGCAGATGCGCGCCCTACTGAGCAAAGCTGATTAATAGTTGATATGTAAAAAGAACCCGCCAAATTTGACGAGTTCTTTTTTTATTAGCCTTGTTTGATATTTCCACTCATGGCATCCCCATAAATCGGCGTCGGCAGCCCAAAGCCACCGGCAACTGTCACTAGTTCACCGGTAACGTATCTTGCCTTATCGCTAGCCAGAAAGGCGACCATATTGGCAATGTCGACGGGTTTAACGATCTCATGCAATGGTACGTGTTTCAAGAATCCGTCCAAAAAGCTCTTTGACATATTCTGCAGTGCGCCATCCGTACCAACGAATCCTGGCAGTACTGCATTGGCTCGGATTTTATTGCGCGCATATTCAACGGCCGTCTGCTTGGTAAGCGAGTTGATAGCTGCCTTGGAGACGCCGTATGCCAGTCGACTGATGTCAGGCGTCGTTCCAGCAACCGATGAAATGTTGACGATGCTGCCGCCCGTTTCCTGTTTCAGCATTGCTTTGACGGCATACTTAGACGTGTAATAGACACTCGCGATATTTTTATCAACGATATCAAAAAAAGCCTTACTGTCGCCATCCACCAGCGTCGTATCTTTGCTAACGTCCGTTGTGCCAAAATTATTGACCAAAATATCCAAATGCCCTACCTCATCAACAACTTGCTGAATCATCGGTGCATAAGTCGTAAAATCAAACGCATCATAAAAAACGCTGCGGAAGTTTTCGTTTTGTTCGTGCAGGCGTGCCGTCAACTGACGGTTCTTTTCACTGTCCCGCACAGCCATATAGACAATGGCCCCCTGCTCAACCAGCTTTTCAGCAATTGCCAGGCCGATGCCGCGACTGGCTGCTGTAACGATCGCCGTTTTATTTTCCAAGTCTTTAGTCATCATAAATTCCTCCTTATCCTTGCAGACAGGTAATCAACAACAACTTTTAAGGATATCCTAGGACGGCATTGAGCGACTCCTCGTCAAATAAACCGTCTTTTTGATATTGGAGAAAAGTATAACATCTTTAATAAAATAACAACTTAATTTTTGTAAAATTCGATAAAAATATACTTTAGATTAACTAATTTTAATGAATGTTTCTTAAAAAGCGATTTCATTTGTGCTATATTTTTCGTGGTTAGACAGACTGCATTTTGTTTTTTCGCCATAAGTTAATTATTAAGTAATTCATTATTTAACGATTGATTGATAGCTGTTATCAAAATGGCAACCAATCAGAATGCCACAATAACAAAGACAGAAATTCGAAAAGGGGATTGTATCTTGAAAGAAATTGACGCAAGCGAAATTCTGCACCGGCCCTTTGCCTCAAACTTTTTAAAAAGGATTGGACGCGGCACCGCTGTCGGAATGGCAACTGGTCTGATCGTAACCACGTTTCGCAAAATCATCGACGATACGCTGCAAGGACTCAATGTTATCTATCCTTATATGCGAACCCATTATTTGGCACTGGGCTCATATCTGATCGGCACGGTTATCTTATGGCTGATCATGTCACGTCTGTTGAAAAATCATCTTTTTGACATCGTTGGCTCCGGGGTACCACAAGTTGAAGACATTCTGCATGATGAACACTGGATGTCCTGGCGGTCCGTGCTCTGGCGCAAATACGTGATTGGTCTAATGGCAATCTGTCCAGGATTGTTTCTTGGCCGAGAAGGACCCTGCATTCAGATGGGAGCGGCAGTTGGTCAGGGGCTGGCGGAAAAATGCTTCAAATCGTCTCGCCACGAAACCAAGGTCATGATCGCCTGTGGCATCGCGGCCGGCCTTTCCGCAGCATTTTCCGCTCCATTGGCCGGTGCGCTTTTCCTGCTTGAAGAGATCACCTATACGTTTGAGTCGCAAACCTGGCTGACGGCATTAACCGCAGCCATCGCTTCCGATCTCGTCACCCTGCTCTTTTTTGGCACACGACCATGCATGTGGCTGCCCGTTACCTATCGCCTGCCACCGGCTACCTATCTTCCCTTGGCTTTGTTTGGCATCTTGCTGGGTATTCTGGCTTGGTTTTACCAATATTGTCTGATTAACATTCATTGTTGGTATGGCAAGATTACCTGGCTGCCAAGAAATCGGCGCGCGATCATCCCCTTGCTGCTGGTAGTTCCAATCGGCTTGTGGGATGCCAGCATGCTGGGCGGCAGTCATGTTTTCGTCGAGGTTATCGCCCAGCTGCCACGTCATGTACACGGGTTTCAAGCGATGATGATGCTTTTGGGAGTTTATTTTATAATTCGATTCGTTTTTTCGATGATTTCTTATGGTGCCGCAGTACCAGGCGGGATTTTCATGCCGATTCTGGTACTGGGTGCGATCTTGGGTGGCTTTGCTGGCTGCTTGATGATCCGCTTTGGTCTCATTCCTGCCAAAGCCTACATCAATCTGGTGGTCATTGGTATGGCTGCTTATTTTGGCGCAATTGAAATGGCCCCGTTTACTGCCATCTGTCTTTTGACTGAAATGGTCGGCACGATTCAGCAGATTCTGCCAATGCTGCTGGTTACGTTCATTGCCTACACAGTCAACGATCTGTTAGGGGGACGGCCAATCTATGGCGCGCTGCGTGAACAGATGGCTCCCCAGGCTGCCCAAGAACGGAATGCCAAAACCGGCCAACCTTAATTATTGAATTAATTCGTTTGATCTCATTGCAAATAATCAACTAATCGACTTTAGATATTTAACAAATGAAAGTCATCAGAAATTTTTTGAAAAAGTTTTTGATGGCATTTTTTGTTCATTTGCTAGTTCACCACTAAACAAAAACGACACTTGTTTCAAAGAGCAAGCGCCTAAAGTAATCGAAAAGCTTTACGAACGTTCGACTACCTGCTTAACCGAATTCTTGTTCAATTGTTCAGTTGATAATTCTCGAACGTTCGTTACATTTTAACGTTATTGTTCGTGATTCGTTCGATAAACAAAGCCGTTTTAGGCAGATAGTACGGTTTACAAACTAACGATAACAGGATATGATAAGGCCACGTTCGAACGGAGAGTTGATTTTACATTTGGCAAACAGAGAAAGAGGCTAAAATTATGGTTCAATTTGACACGATCGAAACTGCACTGCAACAACTGCAAAACGGCGGCTATGTAATTCTTTCCGATAATGAAGATCGCGAAAACGAAGGCGATCTGGTAGCTTTAGCTGACCGCATCACTCCCGAAACGGTCTACGAAATGCTGCACGAAGCCAATGGTCTGATGTGCGTACCAATCACCATCCAACGGGCACATGAACTGGGCTTTACCAAGATGGTTGAACACAGTACTGATCCAAACCAAACGCCATTTATGACGACTGCAGACGGTACTTTTGAAGCAACCGGCGTCACGACTGGCGTTTCCGCATTTGACCGTGCTGCTACGATCAAGCGCATTGCCAACCCCGCTGCCAAGCCAACCGACTTTAATCACCCTGGCCACATCCAACCGCTTTATGCTTTGGACGGCGGGCTGCGCAAGCGAATCGGCCATACTGAGGCTTCAGTTGACCTGGCATATCTGGCAGGCGCTGAACCGGCTGCGGTAATCATTGAAGTGCTTAAAGAAGATGGCCACATGGCTCGCCGTGACGATCTGGCAGAAATGGCCAAGCGCGTCAACGTTCCTTACATTACCATTAATCAAATCATCGAATACATGGACGCTCACAACATCAAGGAAGCCAGCGACCTGCAAGCTGCCCCGGTTCAAGGCTAATCCGACTCGCTACTGACTAGGTCTCGTTATTAAAATAAAACTCCCCGCTTGGCTGCGAGGAGTTTTATTTTATTTGAGGAGATATTGAAAGTATTTCTGCATATTTGAGCTAAATGATCTCAGCCCACGATTGTTGATCCTTTGGCATATGCTGCTTTTTTTAGGAAAAATGTCATTTAAGGAGATTAATAAAGACTGTTTTAAGCGCCCCAGACTTCTTCGGCAATGCTCTTGACTAAGGCAATCTTAGCCCACTGCTGTTCTTCAGTCAGAATGTTGCCTTCTTCAGTTGAGGAGAAGCCACATTGCGTACTCAGGCATAGTTTGTCCAGATCATGATACTGTGCAGCTTCTTGAATGCGGTCCAAGATTACTTGACGATCTTCCAGTTCACCAGATTTAGAGGTTAGCAGACCCAGCACCACGTATTTATCAGCTGGGACCTTCGCCAAGGGTTCAAAACCGCCTGCCCGCTCTGAATCGTATTCCAGATAAAAGGCTGCCACGTTTTCTTTTGCCAGTACATAGTCAGCAACGGGACCATAACCACCCTTGGTTGCCCAGGTGGAGTGGTAGTTGCCACGGCAGACATGTGTAGTCACTACCAAATCAGCTGGCAGGTTTACCAAGGCATCATTGTTGATCTTTAAGAGTTGTTCTTGCAAAAGTTCACGGCTTTGACCATCTTCTGCAAACACATGCCAGAATTCGTCATCAGCAATTGATCCCCAGGTACAGTCATCCAGTTTCAAGTCACGACAGCCGGCATCATATAAAGCCAAAATCAGATCATGGTAAGCTTGCGAAACGTCTTTGGCCAATTCTGCCTTGGATGAGTAAAATTCAGCGATGGCCTCGTTCTTCCCCTCACCCAGTACTAATTCTTCATAACATTGTGCCGGTGCCGGAATGCTTTGGCGTGGGATCAGGTCCGTGCCACCCGTTAAGCGCTTAAGATACTTGAAGGCTTCCAGGTCGGGGTGCGTACCGTTAAAGCGAACCTTGCCTGTCACAGCTGCTGAATCTGCACGGGTTTCTTCACCATGGAAAAAGTAGCCATGCTCTGGATTCGTGTGTGCGATCCCTTCAAAGCCCCAGAACGTGTCCAGATGCCACCAAGAACGCCGAAACTCGCCATCAGTAACCGCGTGCAGGCCTGCTTGCGCCTCTTTTTCGACCAGTTCCTTGATACACTTGTCTTCAACGTTTTTCAGTTCGTCATGGTCAATTTCATGGTTGGCAAATTTTTCCCGAGCCGCTTTCAGTTCGGCTGGACGCAGGAAACTGCCCACAATATCATAACGGAATGGTGAAGTCGTGCGGTTGGTAAAAGTTAAAGTTTGTGCTTGCGTCATATGTGATAACTTCCTTTCGAAAAT